>Ga0209771_1000080_pt1 | contig 57680 bp, 49 predicted proteins | sample SaaInl59LU_5_DNA_FD_184639 | JGI IMG/M metagenome (GOLD analysis project Ga0209771, IMG submission 184639) | Marine microbial communities from expanding oxygen minimum zones in the Saanich Inlet - ESP_59LU_5_DNA (SPAdes) (version 2) | ecosystem: Environmental > Aquatic > Marine > Intertidal zone... | reverse complement strand
GTTGATAAAATATACCCTTAAAAAATAGAGTAACTCTCATTATTTTTATATTTGTTGTCATTATATTAAACATTTAAAAAATTATGGCAAAAATTAAATTAGAATATATTTGGTTAGATGGATATTTTCCAACTCAAAATATGAGAAGTAAAACCAAAGTCGAAGAGCACGAAAATTTTCAGGGAACAATAGAAGAACTGGATAACTGGTCTTTTGATGGTTCATCTACAAAACAAGCATCTGGAGGTGCTTCTGACTGTTTATTAAAGCCTGTTGCGATCTACAAAGATCCTGCAAGAATTAATGGATATCTGGTAATGACAGAAGTTTTGAACGCAGATGGTACTGCTCACGTTTCTAATGGAAGAGCCACTATTGATGATAATGATAATGATTTCTGGTTCGGTTTTGAGCAAGAATATTTTATCATGGATACAAAAACACAATTACCTTTAGGGTTCCCTGTAGGAGGATATCCTGCTCCACAAGGCATGTACTATTGCTCTGTTGGAGGTAAAAACACTCATGGTCGTGCTTTAGTTGAAGAACATGCAGATTTATGTATTGATGCCGGTTTAAATTTTGAAGGGATAAACCAAGAAGTTGCATCTGGACAATGGGAATTTCAATTGTTTGCAAAAGGCGCTAAACAAGCTGGTGATGAAATATGGATTGCACGTTATTTATTGGACCGTTTAACTGAAAAGTATGGTTACTATATTGATTACCACCCAAAACCATTAGGAAAAGATATGGACTGGAATGGTTCTGGTATGCATGCCAACTTCTCTAACTCAATTTTAAGAACTTGTGGAGACAAAGAAGTTTATGCTAAGATTTGTGAAGCATTCAGACCTGTTGTGAATGAGCATATTGAAGTTTATGGTGAGTTTAACGATCAACGTTTGACTGGCTTACACGAAACGGCTGCAATTACAGATTTCTCATGGGGAGTTTCCGACAGAGGCGCATCAATTCGAATTCCAATCATTGCTGTAGAAAAAGGTTGGAAAGGCTGGTTAGAAGACAGAAGACCTGCTTCTAATGGAGATCCTTACAAGATTGCAGGACGTATTATCAAAACGGTAAAGTCTGCTAAAATTTAATTACTACACTTTATATATATATTAAAAACGTTTGCAAAGTTGCAAGCGTTTTTTTTTGGAATCAAACCACCATACTTGTAAAACAAAACACCAACTTCTCCCTTCAAAACTAGTGTTCATAGCCATCTTTTTGAACATGTTGGTTTCTCTTTTTATATACCTACTAAATCTGGTCTAGAACGGCTTTCTCTGTTGGTGTTTAAAAAATTGTATTATAATACAGTAAAATAGCAAGTCTTAGCCTTACTTATTGTAATACAAATTTACCTCAACATTTCAATTTGAGTTCTTAAATTGCTTCTAAAAGGTATGGCTATAGAATGTTTAATTATAGATGATGATCAGAAAACCGTTGATTTCATAAAAACTGTAGGGAATGAATACACACAAATAGCCTTTAGTATTATTCGTGAAAACCAAGACGAAGTCCTAAATGCTATTTTAATTAAAAAACCTGCGATTAATTTTATTAACATAGAGTCTAATAAAATTAATTTCCTTGAAATGCTTTTTGAAACGACACTTTTCATGGATGATAGTCCTATCTTTATAGCGCTTTCTTCCTCCGAAAAACAAGCTTTTAATGCTTATAAATATAACTTTTTATACTTTCTTTTAAAACCTATGGATGAGTTTTCTATTAGAAAGTGTCTTCTAAAAACACTTAAATGCCTACCCAAAAAAGAAATTGATACTATTTGTCTAAAATCACATAAAGATTATCATTATCTAGATATTTCTGATATTATGTATTTAAAAGCCGACAACAATACAACCGATTTTTACATGATAGACGGCAAAGTCATTAGTGCCTATAAAACCCTTAAGATTTTTGAAAAATCGCTACCTAAGTCTTTTTATAGAATTCATAAAAGTTATATCATAAACATAAATTGTATTTCTAGGATTCATTACGGGAAATCCACGTGTATTATTAAGAATTCACATAAGTTGCCCTTTTCAAAAACATTTCTAGGCAATATTCAGGAAATTAACGAGGTGTTATCTGAAAAAGCACTGTTTACGCTAAATTAACTTCCCTATCAAAACTCGGGTGTTCACTAACAAAACGCTTCCTATCACTAAAAACAACTGTTAACGTAGTCGTTATTACAAGGCTTCATTGTATGTTTGCCGTAGGAATTCCTTGTAACTAACTACTACTCTACTCATCATTTATAATATGAATAGAACACACCACATTTGTGACTTAAAAAAACGATTACTAACCTATAAAATTTTGAATTATGAAAACCCTGAAACTAATTTTTTCTTTACTGACAATCACACTATTTTTTGCATCTTGCAGCCCACAAGCTTTGGAAGATGACCGCACAAACGCTGTAGAAGACACCCAAGCCACTGGCGATGACTCTGCTAACGTGCAAAATGGCGGTAAAGAATAATTCCTACACCACATAAAAAAAAGCCTTTAATAAAATTTATTAAAGGCTTTTTTTAGTACTTTGCTTAAAACCCCTTTCTTTTTGAAACCTAACTACATATACCAATGGCTTGCCGCAGGCGTTTTGTTTGGACTCATGGCCCACGCGAATGAGAATGAACCTATCCGAACACAATATGAGCTGTTGTTTTCTAAAATTGATAGTGTAAACTATTGGACGAAAGCTTCTAAAAACACAACCTATACCCTAGAGCAACGCAAACAGTTTTTACTAAAATGCTACCACAGCATTAAAGCTAATCGTACTGACACCCTTCGAACACGGAAGTTAACCTCAAATGCTTATCAGCACCTAAAACTAGGCGATACACTATTATTTAAAGCACATAACGCCGAAGCTTTGAAGCTAGCAACGACTCTAAAAGATTCGTTTGCCATAGGCGACGCCCATTGGAATTACGCCACTTATTATGTGAACAACGAAGCTTATGACAATGCCTATTACCACTTTAACATGGCTCAAGACTATTTTGAAAAAATTGGACAACTGTCAGAATTAGCGTACGTCCAATATGGAATGGCATTTATTAAAGGGCGCTTTAAAGATTATACAGGAAGTGAAGTTTTAACGTTTAAGGCCATTGAGATCTTTAAAAAAACAGAAAACTACAAATCTTTATTTTCATGCTATAACCATTTGGGCAACTTACAAAACGACATTTCGAAATTTGATAAGGCTTTATTCTATTTTGAAAAAGCCATTGAAAATCTTAACAAGGTAAAAAACAACAACAATCTTCGACAAGCTGTTTTAAATAATATTGGAAACACCTATTTGAAAAAAGGAGATTATATAAATGCATTGCAAAACTTTAATGCCCTTCTAAAAAACAAACATTTAAAGGCTTCAAACATTGAGAATTATGCACGTACCATTGACAACAAAGCCTATTGCCAACTGTTAATGAAAGACACCACTAATGTTGCTAATGCACTGCAAGAGGCTTTGGACATACGAATGAATCAAGACCGTAAATCGGGTGTCGTTATCAGTAAAATTCATTTTGCACACTATTATGCCTACGCTCAAGACACACTCAAAGCTATAGCATATGCAAAAGAAGCCAACGCATTAGCGAAAGACATTAGAAACGGTCGGGACTATTTGGAAACACTATCTGTTTTGGCGCACTTGGATAAAAAAAATTCGGCAATTTACTTAAAAAAGCACATCGATTTTAGTGATAGCTTGATCGTAATAGAACGTAACATTCAAAATAAGTTTACACGAATTGCATACGAAACAGACGAATACATCGAGGAAACCCAACGCCTTTTACAGCAAAAAATATGGATTATAACCATTAGTTCAATATTGTTTTTGGTCTTTGGGTTTTCAATTTATATAACGGATGAAAAATCAAAAAAAAGAGCACTACTTTTTGAGAATGAACAACAAAAAGCAAATGAACAAGTGTATTTAATCTCTTTAAAACAACAAGAGAAAATAGAAAATGAACGCATCCTTGAACGTAACCGAATAGCAGAAGATTTGCATGATGGTGTGCTAGGACGTTTATTTGGAACCCGGTTAGGTCTTGGATTTTTAAATATCGAAGGGAATGAAAAAACGAAAAATGATCATGTTTCATTTTTAAATGAATTACAAACAATAGAAAAAGAAATACGAGATGTATGTCATAAATTAAGTGACAACACTACTAGTTCTCAGATAAATTTTTCAAGTATCATTCATAATATAATCGAAAGCAAAAGTAAGTTGGGAGACTTCACATTTAAACTGGATTTTGATCCGGCTATTGACTGGCAACACATAAATCAAATTACAAAAGTGAACCTATTTAGGATTTTGCAAGAAGCATTACTAAATATACTCAAACACGCTTCAGCAACAAAGGTAACATTGAATTTCTGGTTTCATAATAAAAAACTATTGATGGAGATAAAAGATGACGGCGTCAGTTTTGACGCAAAGCAAAAGCGTAAAGGCATTGGAATCAAAAACATGAAATCTAGAACAGAGAAATTAAATGGCAAATTCAGTATCGTTTCAAAACATAACAAAGGGACTCAAATAATAATCAAAATCCCAATTTAAACAACTCAAAAATGGCAATTAAAAAATATCCAGTTCTAATTATTGATGATCATCCATTAATTGTAGATGCATACAAAACAGCACTAAAGTATTATACAGCACAACAAAGTGCTATTAATTTCACCATACAAATTGCTGAGAACTGTGACAGTGCACTGCAATTAATTAATGGATATGAGCGAAAAGGAAAGGAGCCTGGTTTGGTGTTTTTAGACATGAAACTACCACCGTCAAAAGATCACAAAGCACTTTCAGGAGAAGATTTAGGTTTGAAAATAAACAAATTATTCCCTAAAACAAAAATCATTGTAGCTACAACATTAAACGACAACTACCGCGTGGACAGTATTCTTAGAAGTATCAATCCCGATGGTTTTTTAATAAAAAACGATATCACTCCTAAAGAACTCATTCAGACGATTCACACCGTTCTGACAGATCCGCCCTATTATAGTCATACAGTACTTAAATTACTTCGAACTCAAATTGAAAATAATTTTTTTATAGACGCTATTGACAGAAGAATTTTATATGAATTGTCAACGGGAACTCGAATGAAAGAACTTCCAAATATTTTACCGCTTTCAATAGCGGGCATAGAAAAAAGAAAACGACAACTAAAAAAGATTTTTGATGTCTCAAGTCTTGAAGACAAACAACTAATTATTGTGGCTAAAGAAAAAGGATTTATTTAATTGTGTAGGAGTAAAACTATTTCTTACCATAAAACCACCAATTCATGTCTCGTGTAATTTTATAACCTAATTTTTCGTAAAGAGGAATCGCTGAGTTGCCTTTATCTGTATGTAAAATAGGGAGTTTATGAGATTTTAAAATTTCTTTTGTGGTGTGTGCAACCAATTGTTTTGCATAACCTCTTCGCGTATAATCTGGATGTGTAACCACTGCACTTACTTCAATGAAATCATCTGTTTGGAGGCGTTGACCAGATATTGAAACCAATTTACCGTGTTTTAATATTCCGAAAAAATTACCCATTTCAAAGGATCTTTTTTGATAATATCCTGGCATCACCAACCATATTAAATCATAAATTTCATCGCGATATTTTTCTGTCAAAGGAACAATTTGTTCTGTAATTTTAACATCAACTAAATGGTCTAAAATCATTTGACACCCTTCAATTTTTTTTTCTAGAATTACTATTTTAGAGTCTATTAGTGGAGTTTCATTTTCTGAAACTAAAAAGAAATTTTGGGACGATTTTGAATACGTATTTAATGTATTGGCTGTTTTAGTAACATCCGTAAAAGCGCCGAATGTACAGACTTCTGGATGGTAAAACTGAACACCGTCAAATTCTATTCTAAACTTTTTATGGGTCTCATTTAATGAAAACCACACAGGGTTTTTTAATTTTTTTTCTAAAGTGGTCATTTTTTAGTACAAAAAAAATCGCGAAAATTGCAAGTGTTTAAATATACTATTTTTTAAAAACTTTATGCTATTATGCTTATAAGTTTTTGTGTACTATGGATTAAGGCGTATTTGAAAAATTAATTCCAAAAAATGATTGTACATTAGCCGCCGTATATAATTAACCAATTTACAAGTGGCTTAGCATGGGGAAACTTCCAAAACAATATCAGTTTTTAGACTTATCCGACTATGGTCGTAGCGGAGGCAATTGGATTGCAAACCAGCTTAAACACACGCGATTCACACCAATTCACGTGACAACACTTTTTATTGTAGCTGGACTTATAGCTATTGGATGTATGCTTAATGGCTACTATAAAACTGCTGCATTTTTCATCATTCTAAAATCTATTTTAGATGCTGCGGATGGCGAATTGTCACGATTAAAAAACACGCCTTCTTATACAGGACGATATTATGATTCTATTGCCGATTTTATTCTTAATTTTTGTTTTCTATTAGCTTTTTGGTACATTACAGATGGGTCAATACTGTATATGTTAGCTGCTTTTTTTGGGATTCAATTGCAGGGTACCGTCTACAACTACTATTATGTCATTTTAAGAAATGCTGTAGAAGGCGACTCCACAAGCCGTGTTTTTGAGGATGCTGCACCAAAAGCGCTCAAAGGCGAAAGTCAACGTGCCGTTAATATCTGTTATAAAATTTATGATGTTTTATACATCACTTTTGATAAGATCATGTATTATATGGATAAAAATGCAAGTGATAGTCCTCCATTTCCAAAATGGTTTATGACGCTGGTATCCATGTACGGGCTCGGATTTCAGCTTTTATTTATGGCAGCCATGCTGGCTTTACAACTAGAAGCTTATGTGATTCCATTTTTTATAGGGTACTCCGCTTTTATATTGGTATTTGTAGGCCTTCGAAAATTAGTTTTGAAACCCTTATAGGGTAGGCGCAACTTTGGCAACAGCCGCAATTGTTTCGTCCAAATCCTCATAAGTTAAAGCATCCGTAATAAACCAAGTTTCAAAAGCACTGGGTGCAATATAGATTCCTGCATCAAGAAGCCCATGAAAAAAGGTTTTAAAACGAGCGTTATTTCCTTCAGCAGCCGTTTCGAAATCTACTACTGGAGTTTCTGAAAAATGAATCGAAATCATAGACCCTACTCTGTTAATCGTATGTGAAATTTTGTGTGCTGTTAAAGCAGCTGCAATTCCTTTGTGTAAGTAGGCTGTTTTTTCTGCCAAGCGATCAAACACTTTAGCGTCCGACTCTAATGCCTGAAGCATCGCATACCCTGCCGCCATTGCTAAGGGATTTCCACTCAAAGTTCCAGCCTGATAAACAGGTCCTAAAGGGGCTAAATGGCTCATGATTTCATGCCGTGCTGCAAAAGCACCAACTGGCAATCCGCCGCCAATTACTTTTCCAAAACACACAATATCGGCAGTAACGCCATACAATTCTTGAACGCCTCCTTTTGCCAAACGAAAGCCCGTCATAACCTCATCAAAAATTAAAACTGCCTGATGAGAGTCACATAAAGCTCTAAGACCTTCTAAGAAACCAGGTTGTGGTGGAATACACCCCATATTTCCCGCAACGGGTTCCACTATAATACACGCAATTTCAGATGGATTTGCTTCAAAAATTGTAGCTACAGCTTCCAAGTTATTATAGGGTGCTAATAGTGTGTCTTTCGCAGTGCCTTCTGTGACTCCGGGGCTGTTTGGACTTCCAAAAGTTACCGCACCACTTCCCGCTTGAATTAAAAAGGAATCTGAATGTCCATGGTAACAGCCTGCAAATTTTATGATTTTTTCTTTTCCAGTAAATCCTCGTGCCAAACGTACAGCGCTCATACAGGCCTCTGTTCCAGAGTTCACAAACCGAATTTGATCTATACTTGGAACCATAGAAACCGCTAATTCAGCAATTTTGGTTTCAATTTCTGTGGGCATTCCAAAAGATGTTCCCAGTTGTGCTTTCTCAACCACAGCATCTATCACAGGTGGATAGGCATGACCTAAAATCATTGGCCCCCACGAATTGATATAATCGATAAGGCGATTGCCGTCGGCGTCATACAAGTAAGCGCCTTTTGCTTTATTGACAAAAATAGGCGTCCCTCCTACGGCTTTGAAAGCACGAACTGGTGAATTGACACCACCGGGAATAACATCTGAAGCGGCTTTGAATAATTGACTACTGCGTTGATATCTCATGTAATTAGTTTGAAGAAATGATAAGTTGTTGTCCAATAGTTAAAGCTGTTGATCTCAAATTATTTTGTTGCTTTATAGCGTCAACAGTAGTGTTATATAATCTTGAAATCGAATACAAAGTATCTCCCTTTTTGACGGTATACTGAACTTTTGAAGACGGCGATGAAGATTCATTTTTGGTACGTGACTTTTTGGACTTCACATCATATTTATAAAGCTCATACCGTTCAATTAAGCTAATTAACTTTTGAGGGTATTTCGGATCGGTAGCATAGCCCGCTTTACGGAGACCTTTGGCCCATCCTTTATAATCGTCTTTTTTTAATTTAAATAAACCCGCATAGCGTTTCCTATTTGCCAAAAATTCTGAATGATCCCGAAAAGATTGACTAGGGTCTTTGTATTTCCGAAAACATTCTTGAGCCTTATCGTCGTCATGATATACACGCGCACCTTTCCAATCGTGGCATTTGATACCGAAATGATTATTTGCATCACGTGCCAAACGCGCTTTTCCGGAACCAGATTCTAAAATACCTTGAGCTAAAGTGATACTCGCAGGAATTCCATAAAGATACATTTCACTGATAGAAATCGATTTATAATATGATATATAATCTAAAGCATTATTGGTAACAGGCGTGTTTTTTGAAGGCTTAGGCTTAGAGGTCTTATTTATTGTGATCTCCACTTTTGAAGACGTTACCTTTAGTTTTGCCTTACGTCGCGCCCCACAACTTGAGATTAATAGTCCTAAAAAAATAACAATAATAATGCGTTTCATATGTTTAATGTTTTTTAGTAATCACAAAGTTTATTCTTTTAATATTTTTCTTGGGTTTCAATTTCAAACTTTGGATGCTTTATAACTAAATTATGAGTTCTAGTTGCTTTCGTTTTAATTTTAAATTCATCCCTTCAACCCCTTGTAGTCCTCCAGTATGAATAGCTAAAACTTTAGCTTCTTTTGAGATTCTTCCTATTTGAATCGCATCAAAAATGCCATACATCATTTTAGCTGTGTATACAGGATCTAGAGGAATATTATAGATGGCTTTAAAATGGTTCATAAATGTTATTAATTTAGAATCCACTTTGGCATAGCCTCCAAAATGATAGGTATCCCAAAGCTCCCAATTTGACTGTGTTGCAAATTTACAAATATCTTCGTTTAAAAAACCGCCTTTGAGCGCCGGAAATCCAATAATTTTTTGCGACGGTAAACTCGCGTTAATAAGCCCTGCTATAGTACCCCCAGTTCCAACAGCACAACAAATGATATCAAAAGCCTGATCTTTTTGAGTTAAAATTTCCTCACACCCTTTAACAGCGAGACCGTTTGAACCTCCTTCTGGAAGGATGTAAAAATTTTTAAAGGGTTCTAAAAGTGAGTTCAAATACTCTGGATCAGTTTTTTCTTTATACACAGAACGCGTTACAAATTCTAAATGCATACCACAAGATTTTGCATAACTTAGCGTGGCATTCAATTCCGCTTTAGACGCTAATTCTTCCCCTCTAATAATACCTACTGTTGGGATATTCAATGCCTGACCTGCTGCCGCTGTAGCAGCAATATGATTTGAAAACGCCCCACCAAACGTAAGAATTCCTTTATGATGTTCTGAGCGAACTTTTTCTAAATTATACTTTAACTTTCTATATTTATTCCCTGATACCGTTGGATGTATCAAGTAATCTGGCTTCAGAGACACCTGAGCGTTTAAACGAATATTATCTAACGATTTAATAGAGAGCATTGCTGTAAAGTCTAAAACGTAAAAATACTAAATACTTTCACAATAGTGTTCAGTATCACAACAATAAAGCTACAGTTCCTAAGAAGTTAGGTCTCTAAAATTTACATTATATTTGTTTATATGAAAAAACACATTCCCATAGAAGAGGATGATTATTACCTCAACGAACAGGGATATCGTTGTTTTACGGAACAATATCATCTTAAACGCGGGTATTGCTGTGAGAGCGGTTGTAAGCATTGTCCGTACGGCTATAACACCAGTACTAATACACAAAAATCAACGAAGTGAATACTATAGAGCTTACATTTAAAGATGAAATTTTAGAAGGCATACCAGCAACACTACCACCCATACGTCCCTATGATGACAGCTATAATCATGCCCCTAAACGAAAATCAATTTTAGGCGCTGAAGACGTAAAATTAGCACTTAAAAATGCGTTGCGTTATTTTGACAAAAAACACCATCCAACACTTATTAAAGAGTTCAAAAACGAATTGGATACTTATGGACGTATCTATATGTACCGCTTTCGTCCTACGCATAAAATAGTAGCACGACCAATTGATGCTTATCCCGCAAAAAGCAAACAAGCTGCCGCCATCATGTTAATGATTCAAAATAATTTAGATGATGCGATTGCACAACACCCCCATGAATTGATTACTTATGGTGGAAATGGAAGCGTGTTTTCAAATTGGGCACAATACCGTCTTACCATGCAGTACTTATCACAAATGACCGACACTCAAACCTTAGTGATGTATTCTGGACATCCGATGGGATTATTTCCGTCGCACGTCGAAGCACCAAGAGTGGTCGTCACCAATGGGATGATGATTCCTAATTACTCCAAGCCAGACGACTGGGAGAAATTTAATGCCTTAGGGGTTTCACAATACGGTCAAATGACGGCTGGTAGCTATATGTATATTGGTCCACAGGGCATAGTTCATGGTACCACCATTACGGTTTTGAATGCTTTTAGAAAACTAAACAAACCGCCGCTAGGAAATATATTTTTGACAGCAGGGTTGGGTGGTATGAGCGGCGCCCAACCAAAAGCAGGAAACATTGCGGGTTGTATTACAGTCTGTGCAGAAGTTAATGAAAAAGCACTTTATACGCGCCATTCACAGGGTTGGGTCGATGAAATGTTTACAGATCTAGAAACGCTCGTTCAACGAGTTCATAAAGCAAAAAAAGATAAAGAAATTGTTTCCATTGCATATTTAGGAAATGTGATTGATGTATGGGAAGAATTTTACGACGCTAACATTCATGTCGATTTAGGAAGTGACCAAACATCATTACATAATCCTTGGGCAGGTGGATATTATCCGGCTGGAATGGGCTACGAAGAAGCAAACATACTTATGGGTTCTGACCCTGAATTATTTAAAGAAAAAGTAAAAACATCCCTAAGACGTCATGCAGCCATAGTTCAAAAGCATACTGACAGAGGCACTTATTTCTTTGACTATGGAAATGCTTTTCTATTAGAAGCGTCGCGAGCTGGTGCCGATATTATGGCCGAAAACGGAATTGATTTCAAATACCCTAGCTATGTTCAGGACATTATGGGTCCCATGTGTTTTGATTATGGGTTTGGCCCCTTTCGATGGGTTTGTGCTTCAGGAACACCTGAAGATCTTGCAAAAACAGATGCTATCGCGTGCCGGGTTTTAGAAACTCTAAAAAAAGAAGCTCCGCCGGAAATTCAGCAACAAATGACCGATAATATTCAGTGGATTAAAGGCGCACAAGCTCTCCAATTAGTCGTCGGGTCTCAAGCACGGATTTTGTATGCCGATGCCGAAGGACGCATGAAAATTGCAGAAGCGTTTAATACCGCTATAGCAAACAACGATATTGGCGCTGTGATTTTAGGACGAGATCATCATGACGTATCAGGCACCGATTCGCCCTACAGAGAAACAAGTAATATTTATGACGGCTCTCAGTTTACAGCAGATATGGCCATTCAAAATGTGATTGGCGATAGTTTCCGAGGCGCAACTTGGGTGAGTATTCATAACGGCGGTGGTGTAGGCTGGGGCGAGGTGATTAACGGCGGCTTTGGTATGGTTATTGATGGTACTAAAAAAGCAGAAAGACGTTTGAAGTCCATGTTGTTTTGGGATGTGAATAATGGTATCGCAAGACGTAACTGGGCTCGAAATGAGGGTGCTATATTTGCCATCAAACGAGCGATGGCTGCTGAACCATTGTTAAAAATAACTGTACCAAACGGTGTTGATGAAACGCTTTTTAATAATCTATAAAAACAATTCTTATGAAAACTAAAATACTATCTTTTGTAATTGCCGTATTAGTTCTAAGCTCGTGTCAATCGGTACGTGTGGTGACTGATTATAATAAAGTAGCACCATTTAAAACGTATAAAACGTTTGGGTTTCATAAAGAAGGTGTAGATCGTGCAGAAATAAGTGACTTAGATAAACGTCGTATTTTACGTGCTATCGAAACTGCCCTAGTAGAGAAAGGTTTTACGAAATCAGCAACTCCCGATTTATTAGTCAACTTTTTTACAAAAGAAAAACAACAAATCAATGTCCAGAATAATAATTTTGGTTCTTTTGGTTCTTTTGGTTATGGTTGGGGTTATGGCTGGGGTTTTGGTCGAGGGCCTTTTTTTGGAGCACAGTATAACATTTCGAATTCCACACAAGGCACTTTATATATCGATTTGATTGACGCCAAACAAAAAGAACTTATTTGGCAAGGCATTGGTCGTGGAAATCTTACTACAAGCGTAAAGTATAAAGACGAACGCATCAATTCATTTGTGAATTCAATTTTATGTAGTTATCCCCCTGAAATGAATAATTAAGCTTTCACATCCAAAGCATCCCTCAAGGAATTTCCGATCAGCATAAAAGCCATTACCAAACTCATGATACACAATCCAGGAATGAGTGCTAAGTAGGGTTTTCCCAAAATGATATAATTATAATGATCTTTAATCATTGCGCCCCAACTAGACATTGGTGGTTGTGCGCCAATACCTAAAAAACTTAGTCCACTTTCGATTAGAATCGCAGCGGCAAAATTAGCCGCAGATATTACAATAATCGGAGCTAGAATATTTGGTAAAATATGTTTCGAGATAATTCTGAAATCTGTATATCCTAAAGCTCGGGCCGCAGTGACATATTGCATTTCTTTCACACTCATTATCTGACCTCTAACGATACGAGCGACTTCAACCCACATGGTGAGCCCAACGGCAATAAATACTTGCCAAAACCCTTTCCCTAATGCCAATGTAATTGCAATAACCAAGAGCAAAGTAGGAATTGACCACGTCACATTAATAATCCACATAATAAATTTATCCCATTTACCTCCAAAATAACCAGCAATACCCCCTAGTATAATCCCAATAAGAAGAGAAATAAAAACAGCGACAAAACCAATCGAAAATGAAATTCGTGCTCCGACTAAGATTCGACTTAGGAGGTCTCTTCCATATTTATCAGTTCCAAAATAAAATGTTTTTTGGGCGATAAAAGGGCGTAATGATGTTTCTAAATTTTCAGGAATCTCTACCGTTTTTTCTAACCCCTGAAGACCTTCTGAGGCATATTCGGTATATTTTATTTGATGCAATTCAAACTCGGAACTTGTTATTGGTATTTCAGAGGGGGGATTGGTAGCCCCAAAAAACATCCGATTCAAAAAACTCTGATTCGTTGATAAATTGTTCGGAATGATAAGCATGTCTATCGTAAACCCTGGTTGTTTAGAGTGTATCGGTAAATGCATTTGGTTCGCATACTGAGAATTATCAGGTGCTAAAACATAGGCAAATACCGAAATAAATGCCAAAAATATAATAAACCAAAAACTAAAAACACCCCATAAACTTTTTTTAAATTTTTGGAGTGCTAGTGTCGTTAGTCCTTGTTTTTGCATTCGCGATTAATCTTTTATCTGTGCTAATTTATTAATTTTATACGAATTTTTTAAATCGCTTAACACATTAATAGCTTCTTCAATGTATATATCTTTACTTAAATTTTCATGCCAGCGGGTTCTATTAATTTTTAATACGGAGTCTTGTGCCATTAAAGGGAGCTCGTAGGGCAAAGACTCAAAGCTTAGATTTGTTTGGTATTCTGATAGTTTATCAAAGCGTTTTGCTTCTGATTCTTTCTGTTCGAGATTTTTTGAGTAGGCTGAGAAATTCAATTGGTATTCAGATTGATCTCTCATGGTTTTCACCCAGCGTGCATTATCATCAATAAGCTTAATTCCGGCACTAGAATTCATACGGTCTTTACTGTTTTGAATGGTCTTATCGTAATCAAAGGTACTTTCCCAAATCGTATAATTTGCAGGCGCAATTTCATCCCATGCCAATGGGTTGTCTTGATCTTTTTCTCCGATATCTATATAACTGTAACGGTCTGGAACAACTACATCACTCTTGACGCCTTCTAACTGGGTGGAGCCGCCATTGATACGGTAATATTTTTGAGTTGTAAACTTAAAAGCTCCCATGTCCCCGTTGGTATTTCCTCGAATCATACGGTTCAAATCTACAATATTTTGAACGGTACCTTTTCCGTAGGTTTGTTTACTACCAATGACAATCGCACGTTTATAGTCTTGCATTGCAGCGGCTAAAATTTCGGAAGCTGATGCCGATAATTCATTAACTAAAATTACGAGTGGCCCTTTCCAGTCAATAGATCGGTCTGTATCTTTTAAAACTTCTTTGTCTTCGCCAGTAGAACGCACCTGAACAATAGGACCTTCTTCAATAAATAAACCTCCCATATCAACAACAGTCTTTAGAGAACCTCCACCATTATTTCTTAAATCTAAGATTAATCCTTGCATGCCTTCGGCTTTTAAACGTTCAATTTCTTTTTTGACATCACTTGCCGCATTTCGATTGTTGTAATCTTCAAAATCAACATAAAATTTTGGAAGATTAATGACCCCAAATGTAGCACCCTCTTTTTTGACGGTAGACGATTTGGCATAGGTTTCTTCTAGTTCTATTTCATCTCTAGGAATACTTAAGTCCTCTATGGTTCCAGTAACTTTTTTAAGCGTTAATATAACGTTTGTTCCTTTTGGTCCTTTGATCAGTTTGACTGCATCATCTAGGCGCATACCAACTACATTGACGGCCTCAATTTCATCTTCTTGTCTCACTTTCAGAATCACATCACCAACTTCTAACTTATTTTGACGCCATGCAGATCCACCAGAAATAAGTTCCGTAATACTAATTTCATCCATTCGTTTTTGAAGACGTGCTCCAATGCCTTCGTACTTTCCAGACATTTGGGCGTCAAAACGGTCTTTATCTTGAGGCGCAAAATAAAATGTGTGCGGGTCAAATTCTTCGGCAATCGTATTAATATAAATCGATAACCAATCGTCTCGTCTTAGATCATCCATATAACTCGCCGTTTCATTTAAGGTCTTTAAAATGGCTTCTCTGGCTTCAATTTCTAAATCTGTATTTGATTTTTTTTCGTTGTTATAACCGTCGTCGTCTTTTTCTTCATTAGTTACTAAATCATAATAATTTGAAAGTGTAGAGAACTTAAGCTGTTTACGCCAATTTTCTTTCATCTCAAATTTGGATGTTGGGTAGGCTTTATTTTCGTAATCTGTACTGAATGTTTCTTCTAAATTGTAATCAAATGGTTTGTTTAAAACTTGACTGTAAACCTCTCTAGAATTTTCGATACGTATCATTAAACGCTCATAGACAAGATTGAAAAAACGAACCTCTTGGTCTAAAATTTGATCGTCAATATCAGTTTTAAAACGCTCAAAATCATCAATATCTGATTGATAGAAATAATTTTTAAACGGATCAACTTGATTTAAAAAACTTGTATATACGCCCTCGGAAAAATCATCGTTTATAGCCTTTGGTTCAAAATGCCCCTCTTCTAACAAATAGGTGATCAATTGCATTAAAAGCTTGTCTTTATCTGGGTCATCAAATGATTTGGGTGTAAAACTACAAGACGCAAAAGCAATAAGGATAGAGACTAGAAAAAAGTTTATATTTCGTTTCATAGGAATGTATTGTTTTTTGGAACTTATAAATAATATTCTAAAGTATAAGAAAAAATAATGCTAACCATATGGAATGGTAATAATTTTTTGTTAAAGCGTCTCAAATCATCAAATACGCTACAAATTACTTACTTTTGTAGGAACTTAAACGTATCATAAATGACAAAAAGACCTTTAATTTTGGTCACCAATGATGATGGCATCACTGCACCAGGCATTCGTACTCTAATAAAAGTTATGAATACTATTGGAGAAGTTATCGTTGTAGCACCAGATAGTCCACAAAGTGCAATGGGACATGCGATCACAATTAACGATACCTTGTATTGTAAAAGAGAACGCATTGATAAAGGTCCGCAAACGGAATATAGTACATCTGGAACTCCTGCAGATTGTGTAAAATTAGCAGTACACGAACTCTTAGATCGTAAACCAGACTTGTGCGTTTCTGGCGTCAATCATGGCTCAAACTCATCAGTAAACGTGATTTATTCTGGTACAATGAGTGCCGCCATTGAAGCGGGTATGGAAGGTATTCCTGCTATTGGATTTTCACTTTTAGATTATAAATGGGAAGCAGATTTTAGTCAAATTGAAGCGTTTATAAAAACAGTCACTTTACAAGTCTTAACACAAGGTTTACAAAAGGGGATTATTCTAAATGTTAATTTTCCAAAGCTTTTAGAACAGGACATCAAAGGAATTCGTGTTTGCCGTCAAGCGAATGCCAATTGGATTGAAAAATTTGATAAACGCCAAACGCCATTTGGCCGCGATTATTATTGGCTTACTGGAGAATTTAACAACTTAGACAAAGGTGAGGACACAGACGAATGGGCGCTTGAAAATGGTTACGTTTCTATCGTTCCTGTGCATTATGATTTGACCGCACATCACTATATACAAGAATTAAATAAATGGGATTTTAATGACTAAAAAAGAGTTTTCACAAGGATTTATAGTAGGCCTTTTAGCTAATATAATTGGGTTATTTACCGCAGGCGTTATCTTAGGCAAATTATCGGGTAGATCCGACAGTATTTTTAAAGTTTTGGAGGTAGCACAATCCGAAAATTTTATGGGAAAACTTATAAGCGTAGGGGCCATTTTGAATTTAGTTTGTTTCTTTTATTTTATTAGAAAAAAACAAGATTCTCGTGCTGGTGGTGTATTGGCTGCCACTATTTTGATCGCTGTTGCAACATTTTTAATTAAATTATAAATGAAGTATTACATTATTGCTGGAGAAGCCTCAGGAGATTTGCATGCAGCAAACCTAATGAAGGCCCTAAAAAAAACAGATGCGAACGCAGAATTTAGATTTTGGGGTGGTGACTTGATGCAAAATGTAGGCGGTACTTTAGTAAAACATTACAAAGAATTGGCCTTTATGGGCTTCTTTGAAGTTGTCATGAACTTAAGAACCATCGCTAAAAATCTAGCATTTTGTAAAACTGATATCCAAAAATTTCAACCTGATTGTCTGATTTTTATAGATTATCCAGGATTTAATATGCGCATTGCTAAGTGGGCAAAAATTGAAGGCTATAAAACCCATTATTATATTTCTCCACAAATTTGGGCTTGGAAAGAAAATCGAATTTCCGCCATCAAACGTGATGTTGATAAAATGTATGTCATCCTTCCTTTCGAAAAAGGATTCTATGAAGACAAACACAATATGCCAGTGGAATTTGTTGGTCATCCACTTATTGATGCTATTGCGGACAGAATACCAGTGGATGAAATTGTTTTTCGTAAAACACATCAATTAAACAACAAACCTATTATTGCGCTTCTTCCAGGAAGTCGCAAACAAGAAATTAAAAAAATGCTTTCCATGATGTTAAGTATTGTAAAATCATTTCCCGACTATCAATTTGTGATTGCAGGAGCTCCGAGTCAAGACGCAGAATTTTACAACTCTTTTATAGCCAATGAAAGTGTTCATTTTGTAGCCAACTGCACTTATGATTTATTAAGTATTTCACATGCAGCTATGGTCACCTCAGGAACTGCTACCTTAGAAACAGCCTTGTTTAAAGTACCCGAAGTCGTGTGTTATAAAACGAGTTGGATTTCGTATCAAATTGGAAAACGATTAGTGAAACTGAAATTTATTTCCTTAGTAAATTTGATTTTAAATAAAGAAGTCGTTACCGAATTAATTCAAGGAGAATTTAATTCAGAACGTTTAACAAAAGAGTTGACTGCAATCTTACAAGGCCCAGTTCGTGAAGCCCAATTTGAAGCGTATTATGATCTTGAAGTAAAACTAGGAGGATCAGGCGCCAGTCTAAAAGTTGCAGAATTAATTTATAATTCATTAAATTAGAGGCTTAAGAGTAACCCCTAATCTAAACCTACTTCTGATCCATTAACCAATGGTTCGGCATCTCTACTGCAATGAACTCCCTTAATTACCCAATTATAAAGCTCACTTTTTGTCTCCTAATTGGCATCCTTATCAGTAACTACATTTCTATTTCTATATATTCAATTCTAGGGTTTATTGGATTATTAACTACTGTATTAATCGTGACACACTTTTATTGTGAGTCACAAAAAAAAACAATGCATTGGCCCTCATTTATTGTATTACTTGTCATGATTTTAATCGGTGTTTTTATATCAAAAATACAGTCAACTACACTTCCAGAATCTCATTACACTCATCTTGATAGCATCACGGATGAGCGTTTACACAACCTTGAATTTATCATAAAAAAACGATTAAAACCGACGACCTATAACCAACGCTATTATGTACAACTTTTAAAAATTGATTCAATTCCTGTTTCTGGACTGCTCTTAGTGAATTTCAGTAAAACATCTACTAAAGAAGATTTGACGGTAAACGCAAGAGTGTTGGTCAAAACATTAATAAAACCAATTCACAAACCATTAAACCCCTATCAATTTAATTACAAAAACTATCTTAAACGTTTAGGAATTTACCGCCAAGTATTTTTAAAAGAACACGTTGTTTTGGTTAGTCCTCAGTCGCCAAAAACCATTACAGGCTATGCGCAATCGATTCGGAACAATTTGAACAAACGTCTCGAAACACTCTCTTTAAAACCAATTGAACGCGCTTTTGTTAATGCCTTATTTTTAGGTCAACGCCAAGACATTACAGCTGATGTATACGAGGCTTACAAGAAAGCAGGGGCTATTCATATTCTTGCTATTTCAGGACTTCATATAGGAATTCTATTGTTAATTCTTCAATATGTCATGAAGCCATTACTGTATTTAAGGCATGGGAAATTTATCCGTCTTCTCATTATACTTTGTATCCTATGGAGTTTCGCTATTGTTGCGGGCTTATCCCCTTCTGTGGTCAGAGCGGTAACGATGTTTAGCTTATTTGCAATCGTTAAGGGCTTGAAACGGTCTTCAAACTCATTAAACACCTTAGCCATTTCCGCATTTATTCTTTTGTTGGTTCGACCAGCATTTTGTTTTGATGTCGGATTTCAACTCAGTTATGCAGCAGTTGCGTCCATTATTATAGTCAAGCCTATATTAGATTCGTGGTGGAGTTTTAAAAATAAGATTGCTAATTGGCATCTTGATTTACTAAAAATATCTATTGCCGCTCAAATTGGAGTCTTTCCCTTGAGCCTTTATTATTTTCATCAATTTCCGGGCTTGTTTTTTGTGAGCAACCTAGTAATCATTCCGTGTTTAATGCTGGTACTCGGCTTAGGAATTGTATTGTTTGTGTTGCTTTTAATTTACCAACCTCCAGAAATTTTAGTCCATAGCTTAGGGTGGACAATTCAGTTTATGAATGGGTTTGTAGACTGGGTCGCCTCTAAAGAAGCGTTTCTATTTGATAAAATTTCATTTGATATGACAGCGCTTGTGTTCTCCTATATCTTCTTATTTTTATTGGGTTTATTTTATCATAAAAAAACCTTCAAAAACCTGATGCTTTTGGGAGGTTGTGTCCTAAGTTTTCAAGTTTTGGCAAAACAACTTCCAGCTTTAAGTCCTAAAAATTCATTTATTGTGTTTCATCAATCTAGACATAGTATTTTTGGATTTCAAACCAATCAACATCTAGAAATTCACCACGATTTAGAAAGTTTGAAAAACCAACGAATGGTAAATGACTATAACATTGGTGCCGCTATAAAAACGCAATCTACTGACAGCATCCACGGGCTCTATAAAATTAACGATAAATTGCTTTTAGTGGTGGACAGCCTAGGGATATACAATATTAATAGTGTGAAACCCAAGTGGATAATATTGAGGCAATCTCCAAAAATTAACTTAAACCGTTTGATTGACAGCCTTCATCCTGAATTAATTATTTGCGATGGAAGCAATTATAAAACGTACCAAGAACGTTGGAAATTAACGTGTGAAGCAAAAAAAATCCAATTTTACCAGACTAGTGAAAAGGGCGCTTTTTTTGTCAATTATTAAAACAAGCGACATTATAAAGTAACATTTAAAATTAAAAACTACTTGTATACGTCGGTTAGTTTAAATTTTAGCCATTCAGATTTTTTGAGGTTATACCAATTGCATGTGGATCCTTCAAACTTAAATTTCAATAAACTTTAGTCCAATCTTCTTAAGTATTTTATTTGAAACTAAATGATCAACATCAGCAGCTGCGCCAATTTCTTTTAAGTCGAGTTTTTCAAATCCATATTTAAGAGACTGGATTGCTGATTCGGTTGCTATACCTTTTCCCCAGTATTTTTTTCTAAGTCTGTAACCTAAGTCATAATAACTGAAGTCCACTCTTAATCCTTGTTCGTATTTTAATCCAGTCCAACCAATAAAATCATCTGTTTTTTTATCAATAATAGCCCAACGTCCAATTCCATTATCAACATATTGATTCCTTATAAAATCAATCACTTGTTTGGCTTCGTCAATAGTATTTATTGGATTTTTTCCTAGAAATTCGTGAACATCGGGGTCTGAATCGAGTTGAAAAATTCCCTTAGCGTCATATTCCTCTAAATCTCTTATGAGTAGACGTTCCGTCTCAATATGAACTTTCATTTATTGAGTTTTAGGTTAACTAACTACGGGGTAAAAGAAGGCACAAACGCTTTGTAGTAGTTATTAAATGCATCTTGGTTGTTCATTTCTTTATAGGTATCATCTTTAAACAATTTCAAGTACAGCTCAAGTTGTTGAGCAGTTTGATAGCCGGGAATTGGAGCGAGTAACTCAGCATCCAACCCTAAAAACACCATTGTCGGATAGGCATTTACTCCTAGATAACGAGAAAATTCATGTGAACTATTTCGACGCTTAGCCATCTCGGGCTTATAATTTGGATTCGTAAATTGTTGCCCATTTAGGGTTACATCTTCATTGCCTTCAGCATTGAATTTGACAGGATAATAATGTTCATTAACAAAAGCTATCAAATCTTTATTGGTAAATGTATTTCTGTCTAGCATTTTACAAGGCCCACACCATGTCGTATACATATCAATGAGGATTTTTTTGGGAGCTTTTTGTTGCAACGCAAGGGCTTCGTTCATACTTACCCAATTAATACTTTGTGCAATAAGTGTTGTCGTGCCCAACATGAGCACTACAACTATGATATGTTTTTTCATTTTATGTTCATTTTTAAGTAAGTAACAAATATAATACCAAAATTATCGAACTCCATGCATTAATTTCTTAATTACTGGATAGAGTAACGCAGACAACACCCCTAGTCCAACCGCAACTGCAGTTAGAATCCAGAAGAAATAACTCAACCCTTCAGATTGTGCAATGCCTTCTGAGGCTTCTCCAAACACCCCCGCTAACTTCATTCCAATAGCCACAGCTAAATACCAGATTCCAAACATCATCGCAATCATACGACCTGGAACTAATTTACTCACGTAAGATAACGCGACTGGCGAAATACACAATTCGCCCATGGTGTGAAAAAAGTAGACTAAAACCAACCAAATCATACTGACAGAAGCAGTTTTTGCTCCTGGTTCAATAGCAGAAGCGCCGATAGCCACACACGCCATTCCGATTCCTAATAAGATCATTCCAATAGCGTATTTCATATTGGCATTTGGGTTGTATTTGCTTTCCCACCACTTTGAAAATAGAGGCGCAAAGGCAATTATAAATAATGAATTTAATACTCCAAACCAAGATGCTGGCACTTCAGCAATTTCTTTTCCAAACTCTATGGTTAACATCCAAAGAGCAATAGCCCATATGATGACGAAACTAATCGCTAGAAAAATATTTGAAAGCGCATATTTTGAAAACGTTTTTTTGAATAACAGCCACAAAACCCAAGTGATAATTCCTAACGGAATTATAGTCATTAAGGTATTTACTATTTTGAAAATAAATGCTGCATCCCCCTCAAGAACACGCTGTGTATAATCGCGTGCAAAGATGGTTAAGGAGCTTGGAGCTTGTTCAAAAATCGCCCAAAAGAATATTGTAATAAAGGCAAAAAACATAACAGCCAACATACGATCGCGTGTAACTCTGTCATATTTAGGAATTCGAATAACTAACAGTATCACAAATAGTCCTAAAGCGGATAAGATTGCGAGATTTGAACCTTCCATTCCAAACATACTAAAGTCAAATAAATTATAGGCACCTTCTGAGATTTTTGAAATGGGATCATTAAAAATCCATGAGATTCCCAAAATCCCTGCGATGGCTATCAACCCTAATTGAAGCTGTGTAAACGGATTTAGTTTTGGTTCATCGGCACTGACTTCGATTGTAGTGGCATCAGTCTTTACAGGCTTTGTTCCGATGTTCCCAAAGATATTTTGAGCAAACCAAAATTGAAGCAGTCCAAACAACATAAAAACACCTGCTAAACCAAAGCCCCAACGCCATCCGACTTGTTCGCCAAGGTATCCACATAGCAGAATTCCTAAAAAGGCTCCTGCATTGACGCCCATGTAAAAAATGGTATATGCCCCATCTTTTTTCTCGTCTTTTCCTTTGTACATTTCAGAAATAATAGAGGTCATGTTTGGTTTAAAAAAACCACTTCCAAATACCAGTAAAGTTAGCCCTAAATAAATGAAAAATGGGGTTTCAACCGCCATTGCACCATGACCCAATGTCATGAGTAATGCACCAACGACAACTGCATAGCGATAACCGATTTTTTTATCAGCGAAATAGCCTCCTAAGAGTGTCGACAAATAGACCAATGAGGTATAGGTGCCAAAAATTGCATAGGCATGTTCACGTGGCCAGCCCCAGCCCCCATCAAGGAGTGATGCGGTAAAAAACATAACAAGCAAGGCGCGCATCCCGTAGTAGGAAAAACGCTCCCACATCTCTGTGAAAAATAATACAAAAAGTCCAGCGGGATGCCCTAAAACTTTGTCTTTGAACATGTCATTAATATCAGTACTCATAATTGGTTAAATGGTTAATTATTCAATCTACTAAATTCGGGAAATAATTCAACACTTTAAAGGTTTTTAGCTGTTTTTTCTGTCATCGGATTCCAGTATTGAATATTCAAAATTATCCGACCACCCTGATTTCAAAGGTAATACTTGTCTTAGACGTCCTTCTCTAACCATTCCTGCTTTCTCTAAAACTGTAAAAGAGCCTTTATTATCTACAGCGCATCCCGCCTCCATGCGGTGTAGTTTGAGTGTCTCGAAACCAAAGTTTATAATCGCTTTTAAGGATTCTGTTGCATAGCCTTTATTCCAATAATCAGAATGAATTTTATACCAAACCTCAGCTCTCTTATATTTTTTATTCCCAAGTTTTACCCCAAATAACCCCATGAATGTGCCGTTCAAATTGTTGTCAATTGCAAACGTATAATTTTTTATTTCATTCGATTGGTGCTCTAAAATCCAAGGTTGTATTACAGACTTTGTTTCATCAATAGTCTCTGGAATTCCCAGTGCATTATATTTATCTGATTCTGGTAATGAATGTAACTCATGGATTGACTCTAGATCTGATAAATCAATTAGTCTTAACTTAAGTCTTTGCGTAACTATTTCGGTTTTGGGCATTTATTTATATTACGAATGACTTAATTTTAAAGGTTTTTTTCGCTCTCTTCAGCGCCATGTGTTAAACGTTTTAATGGCTTTAATATTAAAATAAATAAGGAACCTATGATAAGTGTTAGAATCAAAATACCAGAAAATATAGCATATTCTCCAAAATCACTCGCTGCTTCTCCTACTATACCTGCAACTTTACTACCAAGACCTGTAGCGGCAAAATAAACTCCCATCATTAGAGATGCGTATTTCACTGGGGTTAATTTGGTTATAAATGACAACGCTACAGGTGACAAACATAACTCTCCAATGGTGTGGAATAAGTAAGCTAAAACAAGCCAAATCATACTAGAAGTTCCTGATTTTTCAAATTCCATAGCTGCAAATACCATGAAAAGAAAACCAAATCCCATAATAATAATCCCTAAAGCCATTTTGAATAAAGAACTCGCTTCTTTTCCTTTTAATTTTCGTTTAGCCCAAATACTTGCTACAACAGTTGCAAAAATGATAATAAAACCTGCATTTAAACTTTGAAACATTATGGTTGGAATTTCCCAACCAAATAATATACGATCTGTATTTGATTCTGTATATAAGTTCATTAGTCCACCTGCTTGCTCAAAAGCTCCCCAAAATACAATTACCATGATAAAGGAGAGTAACAGTACTAAAAACCGATCTTTAAAAATCTGAGAATCTAGTTCTTTATATATCATCATTAATAAAGACGTAATAGCCGTTAAAAATATAAAAAGTAATCCGTAGCCCCATTCCAGAGCATACCATCCAAAAGCAGATGCTGTTAAGAGAATAATGGTAAATCCTAATTGAATAGGGGATTGAAATAATTTAGCATATAATTTTCCATAAGAGATCTCATTTGGGTCATTTTCATTAGAAACAAAATTACCAACATGTGTAAGAAATCTCTGTCCATAGATATAATTAACTAAACCAATTAACATCACAATTCCTGCTAAACCAAATCCAGAATGCCATCCCCATTTTTTGACGACTAATCCAATAATTAAGGTCGCTAGAAGTGACCCTAAATTTATTCCGATATAGAAGATACTAAACCCTTTATCTCGTCGGATATCACCTTCTTTATACAAACCGCCTACCATTGTTGAAATGTTTGGTTTTAATAGACCAACTCCTAAAATCACAAGTCCAAGTCCTGTATAGAAAGCCCATGTATCCGTTAAAACTAAAACACCATGTCCAAGACACAAAACAATGGCGCCATATAACACAGCTTTCTTTTGTCCAATGAGTTTATCAGCAATCATGCCACCAGGAATCGACATCACGTACACTAACATTGTATACCATCCATAAAGTGCTAATGCTTCTTTACTAGTCCACCCTAACCCTGCACCTCTTGCATCATCGCCAAGAGTTGAAGTGGTCATATAAAGCACTAATAAGGCACGCATTCCATAGTAAGAAAAACGCTCCCACATTTCAGTTAAAAACAATATGTATAGTCCTATTGGTTGTCCAAAGAGTTCTTTTTGATTTACTGTAGTTGTCGTTGACATAAATTTAGTGTTAGTTAATAAATTGTATATTGGTTAATTTTAATTCATTCGTTTATCACCCAATTTTTCATGTAAAAAATTAGTCATTTTAGTATATAAATGCATGGTGGTATTCCCACCGTAAATACCGTGGTTTTTATCGGGATAAATAGCCCAATCAAATTGCTTATTGGCTTGAATTAAAGCCTCTACCATTCGCATAGTATGTTGTACGTGTACGTTATCATCGCCTGAACCATGTACCAAAAGGTAATCCCCTTTTAACAGTTCTGGATAATTAAATGGAGAGTTATCATCATAACCGTCTGGGTTTTCTTGTGGCGTTCGCATAAAGCGTTCGGTGTAAATAGTGTCGTAAAATCGCCAGCTTGTTACAGGAGCAACGGCGATTGCCATTTTAAACACATCGTTAGCTTTCAACAAACAATTGGTGCTCATATGACCGCCATAACTCCAACCCCAAATTCCAATACGACTTTCATCTATATAACTTAAGTCTGAAAGTTGTTTAGCGGCTTGAATTTGATCTTCAGTTTCGTATTTGACAAGATTTAAATAGGTGACTTTTTTGAAATCTGCGCCTTTGAACCCTGTGCCTCGACCATCTACACACGCGATAACATACCCTTGTTGGGCTAAATATTGGTGCCAATAATCACGTGAGCTGCTCCAAGTATTAGCCACCTGTTGAGAACCTGGTCCTGAATATTGAAACATCAAAAGTGGGTAGGTTTTTGTGGCATCAAAATTGGCTGGCTTGAGCATCCACATGTTCAAATCATTGCCGTTAATATTAATCGTACTAAACTCTTTGCTGGAGTAGTTAAAGGATGATAATTTTTCTAGAAGCGAGACATTGTCTTTTATGTTTTTTACCAGTCTTCCTGTTTTGGAGTCGTTTAATGTATATTTTGGTGGGGTGGTTGCACTGGAATGGGTTTTGATAAAGTAGGTGAAATTTGCACTAAAATCTGCTCCGTTTGTGCCTTCTTCTGAAGACAATCGTTTTTTGTTTTTACCATTTAATCGAATTGAATACACGTCCCGATTGATAGATCCATTTTCTACCGATTGGTAATAAATGGTTTTGGCAGATTCATTAAAACCATAATAGGCGGTCACTTCCCAATTGCCTTTCGTAATTTGATTTTTCAACTCCCCTTCCTTAGTATAGTGGTAAATATGATTAAATCCGTCTTTTTCGCTCGTCCAAATAAAACTATGATCTTCTAGAAACGTAAGATTATCCGTCACATCTACATAGGCTTCATCCTTCTCAGTCAGTACTAAATCTGCTTGATTGGTTGTCGGGTTGATCAGCCAAAGGTCTAAAGCGTTTTGATGTCTATTAATATATTGAGCCGATAGAATATCGGGATCTTTTGTCCATTTTATTCTAGGGATATAAAAATCCTCTGCATAATAATCATCATATGTCTTAGAGAGTCCAACACTTGAAATTGTATCAGCACTTAAATCATAAAAATGAAGCGATACTTCTGCATTTTTTTCTCCGGCTTTGGGATATTTAAATACTTCTTGTGTTTGATAGAGTTCGTTGCCATACACATCCATCGAAAATTCAGGAACTTCTGTTTCATCAAAACGAATAAAGGCAATTTTGTTACTCGTGGCATTCCACTCAAAGGCTCTAACAAATGCAAATTCTTCTTCGTAAACCCAGTCAGTAATGCCATTAATGATTTTATTTTTTTCACCATCAAATGTGATTTGTGTTGTGTTTCCAGAAATCAAATCTTTTATAAATATATTATTCTCTCGACCATAGGCGACTTTAGTACCATCTGGAGAAAAAGCAGGTTCTTGAATTTTATGTTCAGAAATCATATCAAGCGTCTCAGATGTTGTGTCATAAACATAATAATGGCCTAAAACAGAATATCGAAATATAGATTCCGTGTTTGTTTCTAAAATCACTTTACGTTCGTCTGCGCTAAATGTGTAGTCTGAAAAATAAAGAAGTGCATCCATCGTTTGAGAGCTTGCGATGGTTTTAACTTTAGATAAGGTTTTATAATCATAGATGTCAATGGAAGTCGATCGGGATGAGCGATTAAAGTTCAATACAGAGTATTGTTGTCCGTTGTTCATAGAATGCAAAGCTGTTAAGCCTTGTGTTCGGAAGGAACCATCCCAAATTTGGTCAAGGGTAATAGTTTTTTTTTGGGAGGTCGCTGTTAAAATAAAGAAACAACTAAATAGGTAGATAAAAGGCGTTTTCATTTTAAATCGAGATTTTTAATAATTTTAGGTCAAGTTTACTAAAAAATAAGCAGAAATCCTTTAATATTAACAGATAAATATGCAAATACGTTAATTCCAACTCTATAATAATTTCAAGAATAGTATCTTTGTGTTTTAAAAAATAGATATACATGGAGAATTCCGTTTCTGGGTTTTCAAAGTTTACAAAAGCTGAAAAAATTGATTGGTTGATTTCTAATCATTTTCAAAATAATCCTAAGGCGAAAGCCAATTTGGAGCGGTATTGGAATACGGATGATTCGCTTCAAAAGTTACACGATGAGTTTACCGAAAATACGATTTCGAATTTTTACCTTCCTTTTGGGGTGGCACCAAATTTTTTAATCAATAATAAAATTCATGTCCTACCAATGACTATAGAAGAAAGCTCGGTGGTTGCGGCAGCAAGTAATGCTGCAAAATTTTGGATGGAACGTGGAGGGTTTACAGCAGAAGTACTTTCAACCACCAAAGTAGGTCAAGTTCATTTTATCTATTCTGGTGAATTTTTTGAACTAGAATCTATTTTTAATAACATAAAACCAACACTTTTTGATGCAACGAAAGGCATCACAAAAAATATGGAGGCACGCGGCGGCGGTATTCTCGATATTGCACTGGTGAATAAAACCTCTAAACTTTCGGACTACTATCAATTACATGTCACATTTGAAACGATGGATGCTATGGGCGCGAATTTCATTAATTCCTGCTTAGAGCAAATTGCTACTACATTTAAAACTGGCTCAGATGATATTCAAGTGGTCATGAGTATTCTGTCTAACTATGTACCAGATTGCTTGGTGCGCGCTGAAGTACGTTGTAAGGTTGAAGAACTTACTACAGAAGCGTATTCAGGTCAAGAATTTGCAGATACTTTTATACAAGCCGTACGTATCGCAGAAGTAGAACCCTACCGAGCGGTGACGCATAATAAAGGAATTATGAACGGCGTAGATTCTGTAGTATTAGCAACAGGAAATGATTTTAGAGCAGTAGAAGCGGGCGTACATGCCTATGCAGCACGTTCGGGGAGTTACTCGAGTTTAACTCATGCTTCTATTGAAAATGGGGTGTTTAAATTTTGGATTGAATTGCCTCTTGCGCTCGGAACTGTAGGCGGATTGACAGGCTTGCATCCTCTAGTTAAAACCGCTTTAGAATTACTAGGAAACCCTTCTGCAAAAGAATTAATGGAGATTGTTGCCGTGGCGGGATTAGCACAGAATTTTGCGGCCTTAAAATCGCTCACCACTACTGGCATTCAACAAGGACATATGAAAATGCACTTGCTCAATATTCTAAATCAATTTGAAGCAAATGATAGCGAAAAACAACAATTAATAGAGCACTTCAAAACCCATAACGTGACCCACAGTGCGGTCGTAGATGCTATTGAAAACTTAAGAGCCTAATGCAACAATTTTATAGCCATGGCAAACTATTACTCAGCGCTGAATATGCGGTGCTAGATGGTGCCCTAGCATTGGCATTGCCTACAAAGTTTGGACAAGCCTTAACTGTAGAATCCACCCCTAAAAATGCAATCCTTTGGAAAAGCATTTCAAGTGAAGGCACTGTTTGGTTTGAGGCTGAATTTATGATAGATACTGCTTTAAAGATTTCCTCTAAAAACACTTCTGATATTGCCGTGCGCTTACTACAAGTTTTGGACGCTTTACAACAGTTGAACCCCAGACTTTTTGAGACGCAAAAAGGCTATGAATTGACCTCAACGTTAGAATTTCCTGAAAATTGGGGGCTTGGTTCCTCCTCTACCTTAATTAATAATTTAGCCCAATGGGCACAGGTAGATGCTTTTGAATTACTGGAATTAACCTTTGGTGGTAGTGGATTTGATATTGCTTGCGCACAACACGATTCTGGCATTTTATACCAGTTGAAATCTGGCAAACCAACACTCAAACCTGTAGTCTTTTCACCGCCGTTTTTAGAGTCTTTATTTTTTGTACATCGCAATCAAAAACAAAACAGTAGAGACGGAATTAGGGCTTACAAAACGTTGACTGCTAATCAAACACTTGATTTTTCAATACTTGATGGTTTGTCCGTTGACCTCTTAAATTGTACCGATATAAAAACGTTTGAATCTCTGCTAGAACAGCATGAACGTTACATTTCTGATCTCATCCAACACCCCCTCTTAAAAGAGGCTTTGTTCTCAGATTATAAAGGCGCTATTAAGAGCTTAGGCGCTTGGGGTGGTGATTTCTTCTTAGCTACAGGGGACACAAAAGCAATGGCCTATTTTAGAGCAAAAGGCTATTCGACTATTGTTCCATTTTCAGATATGATACTGTAAAAAAAAAGGACCCATTTCTGAGTCCTTTTAAATCTAGTATGTTACGCTTTATAACTTAGTAAAACGTCGCTCTATTATCTTCGATATCAGAAGCATCTTTAAGTGCGTTATACAATTGTGTATTCACCGCATTAGATTTTGCTTGACCAATACGGTTGGCAGCGGCTTGATAATTTGGTAACGGCTCTGCAGGAGTTAACTTTGTAAGTTGGACAGCATACACGCCATTAGCACCAGCAATTAATTCCGAGGTTGCACCCTCTTCTAAACCAAATACTGTTCCAATAACCTTAGGCTCTCTTCCAGACCCTGAAAGTGTTGGATTTTTCATGTTTATAGCCAAAGCGGTTTTAACAGTCTGACCTTCGTCTGAAGCAATAGCTTCTAGAGTTGTTGCAGAAATACGGGCTCTAATAAGTGCTGCTTTCTTTTCTTTTTTAATTTCTGGAAGTGCAGTAACAGAAGCTTTTTCAATAGACATTAATCCAGCTTCATTAACAGCAGTAATTTTAGCAACTACAAAACCACCTCCTGAAACACTAAAACTTTTAAAATCGCCTACTTCAACACCATCTTCAAACGACCATCTTACAATAGCTCTTTGTAGTCCAAGACCAGGAATTGTTTCATCCAATTCTTTAATACTGCTTACTGGAGAGGTTGTATAGTTGTTTTCTTTTGCAACTTCATTAAAGTCAGCATCAGCTACGGCGATTTCAAATTTAGATTTATTAGTAAAAACAGCATCAATCGTTTTGGTAGATGGCTCGATATCTTGTACAATAGTCGCTATTTTGAATGCTTCTTGTTTTTTTCCTTGATCTAAAATTTCAATAATATGGTAACCAAAGTTTGTTTTCACAACGCCTAAGCTTCCTTTTGGGTTCTCAAAAGAATACGCTTTAAATTCTTCTGCAAAGCCAGCAGTGTATGCAAATTCAATAACACCTTCTTTTTCGTTACTCACTTTATCGGAAGATAATGATAGTAAGCTTTTAAATTTTGAGCGGTTCGAGCGAATTACTCTATATATGCTATCTGCAGTTGTTTTGGCTTGTGCATCTGTTTTAGTGACTGCAGCATCAGCGCGTAAAGAACCTATAAATGGAATTAGTATATGACGAACTTTCGTAGAATCTGGTATCATTTTTCTAGCCACACGCTTGGAGAGCTTGTAGGTTTGACCATCCTTGTACGGGCCGAAGATTTCATTTGATTTTAAATTTGCGATTTGATTAGAAACTGGTGCAGAAAAACTAGATGCAAACACATAAGCGTCGTTATATTTAACCGATGAATTGGCGTTCACAAATGCTGCTACATCTGTTGTGTTTTGAAATCCTACAATTGTTTCATTTGCTTTTGCTGCTTCATTGAACTCCACTTTATCAGCGATAAGTGCTGTTAAGTTACTTTGAATTTGCTGCTCGTCTTCTAATGATGCATCTTCTTTAAATTGAACATACACTAAATCCCTTGAAGCATCAACTTCATACTTGCTTGGGTTAGCTTTTATATAGTTGGAAATATCTGATTTCTTAACAGAAACTAAACTGTCTGCAATAGAAGAAAATGGAATTTGAACATATTTTATATCCGCTTTATCATTTTCTAACTCATATTCTAATTCGCCTTCAGTAAGCGTGCCAATAATTCCAGCTTTAACAAGATTAAAATAGGTTTGTTGTACACCGGTTTGAGAAATACTTTGCTCAAAATCAGTCCATGCTTTATAGTTTACTGGATTGCCGTTAAGTGTGGTCGTTTCTGGAGCGATTGCTTTTAAGTTTGCAATGAACTCATTAAGTTTATCCTCATCAAACAAACCTGCTTCATTTTTGAATTCTTCAAAAGATCCTAAGTTTTGTTTTAATAATTGACGCATATAATCTCTTTCAATAGAAATCCCAATAGCATCGTATTGAGTTTGCATCACTTTATTTCTTAATTCCTGATCCCAAACGCGGTTCATGGCTTGAGTATTTGAAACAGAACCTCCTGACTGACGTTGAATGTTTTCGACCTGACTCATAAACGCATCACGATCAATATCTTCTCCGTTAACTGTTGCTACAACAGTCTGTGATTTATCTGAGGTATCTAAATTTTGAAATATATCTCCAATAATGAATGAAAATAATGCAAGTGCTATAATAAGGATTAAGAATATAGAACGCTGTCTAATTTTATTTAAAACTGCCATTTGTAGTATGTGTTATTTTTTTTAATATAGTGGACGAAAATACCAATTTCTTTGATATAATAAAAGGAGAAAAGAATATAATTATGACAGCGCAGTAAAATTAATTTACATCTAATATTTTAAGTTGTACTAATTCTATTTTAGTCGTGGAAACGTTTTGAATTAAAAAATGAAAATGTCCAATTTTAATTTCTTGGTTTTGCTCTGGTATTTCTTCGGTATGATTCACAATAAACCCACCAAGTGTTTCGTAGTTTTCACTTTCGGGCAATTGAAGTTTGTAGGTTTCGTTAATATAATCTACTTCTAATCTTGCAGAGAATACATAGGTGTTATTGTCCTTTTTTTCTTCAATAAGTTCTACTGTATCATGTTCATCTTCAATTTCGCCCACCAATTCTTCAATAATATCCTCTACAGTCATTATTCCAGAAGTACCTCCGTATTCATCTAAAACAACAGCTAAACTTTTACGTTTTTTTATTAAAACATTCAAAACATCTTTTGCAAGCATGGTTTCAGGTACATACTCTACAGGCCGTAACATTGATTTTATGTTTTTTGGATTTTTAAACAAATCGAACGAATGGACATATCCCAAAATATCATCGATAGTTGTTTTATAAACGATGATTTTTGAATGCCCTGTTTGTGTGAACGACTTACTTAAATTATGTATTGTATCATGGATTTCGATAGCAGTAAGTTCTGTTCGAGGTACCATAACTTCTCTAGATTTCACTTCTGAAAACTCGAGAGCATTTTGAAAAATTTGAATTTCGCTATCGATAGTGTCATTGGCTTCAACAGATTCCATTTGTTCACTTATGTAATTCCCCAATTCAACTTTAGAAAACGCCAACTGCACCTCATCCCCTGCAGTTTTGAAAATGTATTTTAGAACCACATCTGTGATCCAAATTACAAAGGCAGAAATAACCGAAAATAAAATATAAAATACATAGGCAGGAGCCGCAAATAATTTGAGTGCGGAGTTAGCATAAATTTGAAAGAATACTTTAGGGAGAAATTCAGCCGTTACTAAAATAACAAGGGTTGAAACAACTGTTTGGGTTAATAAGCTTAACTCATTAACAAGAATACTGGAAGCTGACAAATGAGTTGCCAGCAAATCGACAAGCACGTCACCCATATAAAACCCATAAATAACCAGGGCAATATTATTACCAATAAGCATGGTGGCAATAAATTTAGAAGGTTTGGCTGTAATTTTAGTTAATAGTTTTGATAATAAACCAGCTTGTTTTTTCTCAATTTCAATATGGATTTTATTTGAAGATACGTAGGCAATTTCCATTCCTGAAAAAAATGCAGATAGAATCAAACTTAAAGAAATAATTAAGAGGTCTAAGGTCATGGCTACAATTTACCCCGATCATGAAATCGTTTCTTGAATTTTTTACGAAAGAAAAACATAGCTACAGCAAGTATAGAAAAAAATAAAGAAATGTAAGCCGCATTACGATCGTTGTTCCATTTGTTGATCACATCGAAAAAAAACAGAGCAGCAAATCCTAAATATAGATACTGTAGAATTGAAAGAATTTTCATTTATTATAGAGTTGAATTAACGACTAAAATTAGTAACGTAAATATACATATTATTCATCAATAAAGATTCGTCCATTAACTTCAAGGACTTGAGCATTGGTGAAATTTTTATTGGAATCAAAGCCATTGCCATTGGTAATGTAATCTTTGGTTCTGAATTTTACGGGGTGGTTGGTAAAAAGCCATTCTTTTTTTTGATCAAAAAAAAGTTGATCTGTAAACAAGGTGTCATTGGTTGAGGTAGTCAAAACGACGTTACCTCTCAGATCGATTAAATCTGTTTGCTCATACAAAAGCGCTTCATCTGAACTCACCCTGTTTTGATTGTTATCATCGTCAAATAGAGTAAGATCAATACCTTTTGGGAATTCATAAAATGGAAAGTCACGATTAGTAAAATTCACCATTTTTGGGCTAATCAAAATAATCGTTAAACGGCCTGAATCTGTATGTTTTGTGTTGATGTTTTCAGCTATTGATACGGGCGCAAAAGTAGCCGTATCAAGACCTTGTACTTTTTTTAATGTATTATTACAAGAAAAAAACACCGCCACTGCAAATAACAGAACGATGTTTTTTGATAATATATTAATACTAAAATTCATTAAAGAGAAGGTACCGTTACCGAACGTTGAATCCAACATTCAATTTTGATCACTTGTCCAGCACGTCCTGAAGAAAATATTTCACTTTTGGTTGGTGCTTTAGCTTCATAATTTGCAATGGATTTCGATGCACTTTTTTTCATCGTTGGATCTATTCTTCCTGCTTTTGCAGCTTCTTTTGCAGCTAACCAATATACCGCCCTTTTTGAAAAATTATCCGTCCCACAATTATTAGCACTTTTAGCATACATTGCTGCAATAGCTAAGTGCGCTCTTCCCATACTTGGGTTGGCTCTAAGAACTTTCATATAATAAGATCTTGCTTGACCATAACGCCCTTTCTTTTTAAAATTCGTAGCGATCTTATATAATATTTTCGATTTCTCAAATTTGTCAGATTCTAACTCAACGGCTTGGTTATAGAAACTTAAAGCTTCAGAGCTCTTTCCTGCTTTATCTTTTAAAATTCCTAAATAAAATGCGGTATCTGCATTAGGTTCTAGCGCGTTTTTTTGCTCAACAATTTGAACAAATAAAGGATCGTCATTACAGCCTTTTGCATACATTCTGTTCATCGCACGTTGTAACCAAATACCATCATTTTTAAAAGTTTCAAAATCTCTTTCATATAATGGAATTAAGTTTTCGCAATTTGCTCTTGCTCCTAATTTGGTATCTATACTGCCTGCGATTTTATCATATGCTCTTAAATAACTATCATATAATTTAAGTTTTCGGGCATCATTTTTATTCAATTCTTTAACTGCGCCTTCTTCATCCAAAAATGCGTTTCGCTTATTGGTGTAGTTTTTAACTTCATACTCTATTTTCTCACTAATATCATCATACTTCGAAAATAATTCTTGCGCTGTTTTTTGAGAGTCATCATAAAGATCGACCATTAAAGAAAAATACGTGTATAAACTTTTTGGATTCGTAAACGTTTTGTTATCAGTTGTGTAGGCGTTTTCGAAGGCCAAGTAAAGTGCTGTATTGGTTTTGTTCAATAGCGCACTGTATTCATATTCTAATTGACATGCTTTAGCCAAATAGGTACCTGTTGGCGTGACGTTTGGAAACACAGTTTTGCGCTCTTCCCATAGTTTCAATAGGTCTTTGATAAAGCTAATTTTTTCTTCACCTTCAGAATTATCAATTTTGTAATCAAGAATTCTTTCTCCGTAAATAAAAATTGCTTTGTTAAATTTTGGATTACGGCTTCTGATTTCCATCCAAGGCGTATAAGCCGCCGTATAGTTTTTAGCTTTAACAAGCTCGCTAAATATAGAAAGTGTTTCTAAATCTTTCTCATTTTGAGCAGATACAACAGTAATACTTAAAAAAAGAAGTGTAATTAAATATGTGATTTTAGTCTTCATCTATGTAGTTTATTTTATTTTTAGATATTCTGGGCTTACATAAGCCTTTATTATAAAGTCTCGTTTGAGTTTTAATTAAATTTTCGTTTTTCAAACCAGCGGTCATTTAAGGATAAACTAAGCTGGAATTTTATAAAATTTTCTTCAACTAAATTAGCTGACTTAGTTCCTCGTTTACCAATCTCAAAACCAAGATTTGCATTTGAAAATATACGTCCTACGGGAAGACCTACTCCAAAAGATATGCCAAACTCTTTAATATCTTCAGTATTGACTCTTAATCCAGTATCCTCAAAGCGAAGCCCTGCTCTGTAAACTATACGCTTCCAGAAGCGATTAAAAGAATCATATTTTGGAATATAAAACCCTCCAAGGGCTAATGTTGTTGCGTCTTCATAAGAAGCGTTTTGAATTGTTAAAAGACGATTAGAAAACTGACTTGATTTAAGGTAAGTATATTCTACTCCTGCAAACCATTTTCTAGGCGCACCAACTCCTAAACCAAAGGTCATCTTTGAAGGTAGTGTCATTTGCGTAGTCTCTAAATTCGTACTTAACAAATTAACTTCTGATGAGTTGATTACAAATTCTTGCTGCGTTGTAGGATCAATTACTATGGTTGAAAATTCGCGTTGATTAGTTGAATTAAGTTCTGATTTTAGGGTGTATGTTGCAGAAGCTGTGAGTTCTAAATTGGATTTTATCAACTTCGAATAGATTGCACCAAAATTATAAGTAAGTCCGCCAAGATCTGATCTGTTAACTTCTCTTGATTGGTACTGCAATAACTCACCTTGGTCGTTATAACCAAAAGCGATATTCGTGTTGGTTATGCTTCCAAAGTTATAGCTAACATCAACACCCACTCTAAAATCATTAGACAATTGATAGCCAAGCCCTAAAAAGACTTTATTTAGACCGCCTTCTCCTCGATATTTATAGTCAAGTACATTATCGTCGCCGCTAGATTGTAATTTATAGCCTACAGAAGAAAATGGCAAAAGACCAAAGCCTGCTCCAAATTTTCCAAGCGGGATAGAAATCGCTAAATAGTCAACAGATGATGAGTTTGTTTCATCAGATTGTGAATTACTGTTAAGCTTCAAATTCATATGACTCCCTCCAACTGTATATTTAATCGGTCGAGACTCGTTGTTAAAAGACTTTAAGTTTTTTCCCGCGTAAGAAGCTGGGTTACGAAGGTTGATATGTATACTATCAGAATACACACTTAACCCACCCATAGATTGATTTTCTACAGTGCCCTTAAACTTTAAACTGCCTATTCCATAAAAAGAATATGGTGAGCTTGACCCTTGTTGTGCAAAAGACAGGCTTGAAAACACAACTGCAATAAGTATTAAAAACTTTTTTATCATTAGTTTGAATTAAATTCTAATAAAAAATTAAGGCCTTCTAAAAGAAAATTTGAATTCGCAAATATGCTAATTTTAAATTGCTTACACAAGAAATCTGCGTCTCCTCCTGTTAAAATAACTGTTAAATCTGAGTATTTATTTTGATAAACCTCAATAGTACCCTCGATTTCATGAGCTACACCATGAACAACTCCAGAATGTATCGAAGCATCAGTAGAGTTACCAATACGTTGATTAGGAGTTATTTTGTCAAGTAATGGCAAATTTGATGTGAAGGCTTTTAATGATTTATAACGCAGTTGTAAACCTGGTGAAATTGCGCCTCCTAAATAATTTTGTTCTGCATCTATAAAATCATACGTAATGCAACTCCCAGCATCAATAACCAAAACATTGGTTTTGGGATGATGCTTTACAGCAGCAGCCACAAGCGCCAAGCGGTCTACTCCCAAACTGTGTGGGGTTTCATAGCAGTTATTAAAAGGCATCCTAAAAGAAGAATCCAAAACCTTTACTGGTAGTAGTTTTAGAAGCGAATTGATGGTAGATGGCTCCAAAAAAACCACTGATGACAGAACGCCTTGTATGATTTCAGGATGCTTTTCAAGTATTTTTTCAACTTTAGAGACCATCCCTTTGGTCGGAACAGCTTGAACCTCGAGTATTTTATCTGATTGAAAAACAGCTAGTTTGGTTGCTGTATTTCCGATATCAATTATTAAATTCATCATTAGTATTTAGACTGTAAATCTACAAAACCATTTTTTATAAAATTTTACTTTGCGAATATTAAAATTGCGTTATATTTGCAACCGCATTATGCGAGGAGGTGCCTTAGCTCAGTTGGTAGAGCAATGGACTGAAAATCCATGTGTCCCTGGTTCGATTCCTGGAGGCACCACTTTTAAAACTCATAACAATCTATTCTATAGAAAGTTGTGAGTTTTTTGTTTTATAACTTATCAATCCTCAAATAATTAATTTGTTTTACTTTTCATATTCAAAACAAGTCCCATAATAATCAGACAAGTCCGTAGTAAACTCCAAAAATTATATAAATCGTCAAACCATACAATTCCAACGATCATTGTAAAAACTACTTCAAGATATTTTAAAGGTGCAACAATACTGGTTTGAGTTCCTTGTAAGGCCTTGGTCATGTATACTTGTCCAATATAACCAAATAGACCCAAAACTGACAATAAGATCCATTCTAATCCTTGTGGTGCCCTCCAATTCGCAATCGAGAGAACACCACATACTAGAGTTGCTATTGTCATATAATAATGTACAACAACAACTGGATGATCATGAGTTCCAATTTTTCTAATTAAAACATAGACTAAACCTAAAAATAACTCTCTAATTTAGATGGTTTTATGATAAGTTTAAATATTCAAAACTAAAGAAGCACATAAATATTCATATATATATAAATTTCAATTAATTAGTTGGATATTTGTGGATGACTATAAACTTTAACGACTCGTGATTACTTTTCAAATCAAAAAATATATCTCTTTGTACTCATTTGTGAGTATTAGTGTACTGCTTGGATTTATAAGCTGTAACAAAACTCCTAACACCACCGATAAATCTCAATCGCTTGTACAAACACCAATTTCTTCAGGTGAACCTGAAAAAAATAAAGTGGCTATTTTAAACTATTCAATCCCTCCAGAATTTTCAGATTGGCCAAAATACCACAATTTATATACAGATATAAAAAACCTTGAAAACAATGCACTCAATCTCTTTAGTATACCAGCAGAAGATTTAAACCAATTGTTTTTAGATATCAAAACAACAATCCCAGACATATTAAACGAAACGAGTATATTGACGCGATTGAACGTTATAGAAACCTTGACCCATAAATTAAGAGAAAGTTATTCCCTTGATCTTCTAGATTCGAAAGAATTTGCACAAACAAAATCTGAGCTCTTACAAGCCCAGTTGAATTTAATATACCAAATCAATAAAACCTTTGAAAAAAAGGCACAATTGATTACAAAACCAATTTAATTTCCTTTTAAATTTAAGAGCTAGTGCCTTTCTAGCGCGTTAAATTTGAAATAAAATAATGTTAATTCTGTGTATAACTGTAACATTTTTAGTTAATTGTACGTCTAATAATATATAGCACTCACTAAACACGAAACACTAAACTCATGAACTTAAAACAGCTTACCGTATTGTGTGCATTTGGACTACTAAGCTTCCAAGCCTGCAAAACCGAATCAAAAAGTCAGTTTTCTGACGCTGAAAAAATACCTGGAATTATTCTGGAAAACATGGATCTTAATGTCAGTCCAAATGATAATTTTTATGATTATGTGAATGGCAATTGGATGAAATCCAACACTATTCCAGATGATGAATCGCGATGGGGTGGTTTTGGTGTCCTTCGAAAATCAACACGAAAAGATGTTCTTGACATTATAAAAACATCTAAAGAATTGGGCACTTACGAAGAAGGCTCAGATCAAAAAAAAGCATTACTAATGTTTGAGTCTGAACTGGATTCTGTAGCCCGGACAGAAGCAGGAATCACGCCTATTCTTCCGCTTTTGAAAGCCATCAATAGCATTCAAAATATTTCAGATATGCAAACCGTTTATACAAAAACAATAGGGGTTTCTGCCCCTTTTGCAGGTATTGGAGCCGAAGCAGATTTAAACGATAGCAGCATGAACACCGCTTGGGTATTCCCTGGTGGTTTAGGATTACAACGTGATTACTATCTCGATCAAGATTCAAAAACAAAGGAAATTAGAGGACAATATGTAGAGCATGTTGCACGTATGTTTAGATTTATTAATTATGATGACGACAAAGCTAAATCTGCAGCACAACGCGTACTCGCACTAGAAACACAACTGGCTGAACCTCGCTTAGACAAGGTACAAAGTCGTGATATTCGTAACTTTAACAATCCACGCTCTGTTGAAGATTTGAGTGCTATAACCCCTGAAATTGATTGGAATAAATTTATCAAGGATATGGGTGTTGCAAAACCTTTAGACACTGTTTTAGTGATGCAACCGACCTATATGAAAGCTTTGAATACTTTTCTAAACACAACATCCATTGAAGATATTAAAACCCTAATGACTTGGAGTACATTGGACAATGCGGCTGGCTATTTAAGCCCAGAAATTGAAACTGCGAATTGGGAATTCTATAGCAAAACCCTTAGCGGATCTAAAGCACAACGTGCTGCAGAAGAACGTGCCTTAGGAACTGTAAATGGATCTGTTGGAGAAGCTATTGGAAAATTATATGTAGAAGCTAAATTTCCACCAGAAGCCAAAGAAAAAGCAGAAAAAATGATTGCAAATGTGATCAAAGCATTTCAAAATAGAATTCAGGTATTGGATTGGATGAGTGATGAAACTAAAGTCAAAGCCATTGAAAAACTAGATAAATTTACTGTTAAAATTGCGTACCCTGACGAGTGGGAAGATTATTCTGAACTGCAAGTCAAGGAAGGTAATAGTTATGCAGAAAACATGATGGCGGTTGCTAACTGGAGTTTAAATAAAAACATTTCTGAAATTGGACAGCCTGTTGATAAATCGGAATGGGGCATGCCTCCACAAACCGTAAATGCCTATTTCAATCCTTTGAACAATGAAATTGTATTTCCAGCTGCTATATTACAACCGCCTTTCTATAACTATACCGCTGATGAGGCCGTGAATTATGGTGGTATTGGTGCTGTAATTGGCCATGAAATTTCACATGCTTTTGATGATTCTGGCGCTCGTTTTGACGGTGATGGAAATGTCAATAATTGGTGGACTGACAAAGATTTAACAGAATTTGAAAAACGTGGCAATGCCTTAGCAGAACAGTACAGTGCTATTGAAGTCATGGACAGTGTATATATTAATGGGAAATTTACTTTAGGAGAAAACATTGGAGATTTAGGAGGCGTACTAGGAGCGTATGACGGCCTTCAACTCTTTTTTGAAACCAATGGTCGACCGGAAGACATTGATGGATTTACAGCAGAACAACGCTTCTTTATGTCTTGGGCAACAGTATGGAGAACTTTGACGCGTGAGGATGCTTTAAGACGACAAATAAAAACTGATCCTCACTCTCCTGGGATTCAGCGAGCAACACAGCCGCTTAAAAATATTGATGCTTTTTATGAGGCATTCGACATCAAGGAAGGCGACAAGATGTACCTTGCTGAAGATCAACGCGTTCGGATTTGGTAAATTTATAAAACATAAAAAAGCAGCGCTATGGCGCTGCTTTTTTATTACAATTTGTTTTAAGAAATTTAATCCGTTTTTGGAGTTTCTTTTTGATTACGAATGGCATTCATAGCTAAGTTTGCCATATTAAAATTAGGCGCTAGCTGGAGTGCTTCTTCTAAAATCAAAATCGCTGCATCATGATTTGTTTCAGTATTCTCTCTGAATTTAGCAATCGCTTTTAAATATACAAAACCAGCAAGTAATGGCACTTGATATGGCGTTTGCGTTTCGTAATAAGGTTTCATCATATCTGTTGTAGAATTTGCAATTCCGTAAGTTATATTTAATGAAGCTCCCGTGAGATCATCTGTTTGAATTTTTAAATCTGCAAGTTCATAAGCAATAGAAACTGAAGGGTTTTGTTTGTAGAGCACTTCATAGTGTTCAATGGCACGTTTTGGTTCATTTAATGATTTTAAACTCACCGCTTTCACTTCTGTTGCTAAAGTAGTATCTGTTTCAAGCAGTTCTATTCCAACAATGTTTAACGCTTGCATATATTTTCCTTCGTTCATATAAAGCGCTGACAGCGTATCCTGTCGCTTCACGTTTGGCTCCAACAGCACTAAATGTGTCATTGCGTTTATAATACCTTGGATATCGCCTTGTTTTTGCATTTGGGCGTAATAGGCCTTGTAATGAGAGACTAAATCAGACTGACTCTGGGCTTGAACTTGAATTCCAAAACAAAGTGATAAAAGAACTGTGTATTTAATTTTTTTCATTTTATTATATTTTAACCAAAAGTAATAGATTTTTCTGAAACTTTATAAGTTTTATAGCCGCTATAAAACAAAAAAAACACCACAAGTGTGGTGTTTTCCAAAATTAACCAATTTAACTTTTAAGCAATATTTGAGAATATTGACACTACAAATATATATTAGATTTATTGTACCCACAACAACTAAGTAATAAACGGGCATATAATGTAATAAGCGGAAATATTAAATGTTTAAACGGAAATATCTCTTAAAAAAAGTTGCGTTTTTTATTTTTAGGCATAAAAAAACACCACTAATGTGGTGTTTTCCAAAATTAACCAATTTAACTTTTAAGTAAGATATTAAATTACATAGTTCAAATATATGCAGCTTAGAGAGCACCTACAACCGCCGTGTAACTAACGGACATATTACGTAATAAGCGGTCGTTTGTACTGTGTAAGCGGAAAAAACGATATTCAAAAATTGATCTATTCTCTCTTCACAACTGCATAATACTGATTTTCTAAAGGCAAATAGCCTTGATCATACACAAAATAGTAGACCGTACCAGACTTCGTGGTATAAATACTTGTAAAGTAATTAAAGTCAAAACCAGCTGCAATGAGTTTATCCCGTGTGGTTTTTGTTTTTTGGTGTGGATTAATAGATTCTAGGATACGCCAGTTTTTTCGTAAACGATTATTAATATTTCTAATGAGATTTTTCTGATCCTTATTAACACGGTTATTATAGCTGTTTCGACAACCATCACTACAAAACTTTTTATCTGTTCGACCAATAATTGGATCATTACATTCGGGACATTGCTTTTTCATTTGATATTAATTTGTGATTATAACGGTTAAATATACAACATATTTAACCAATTACAAACGACTACAAATAATTACAAACGAAATTAAACAGGTAATTACCGACTAAAATTTGGAGAGTGTCACATCTTTGCCCTGTCGAACAATTCGATAGTAAAACTGTAATAACCTTAAAATTAATTATGATGAACACACTTAGAAACAAAGTACAGTTAATTGGAAACTTGGGTAATGACCCAGAAATTATCACTTTAGATAGTGGGAAAAAATTAGCAAAATTTTCATTAGCAACAAACGAGTACTACAAAGATGCCGATGGACAGAAACAAACCAAAACAGAATGGCATAACCTCGTTGCTTGGAATAAAACAGCAGAACTCATTGAAAACTATGTCACTAAAGGCAAAGAAATCGCCATTGAAGGTAAACTTACCAACCGTACTTGGGACGATAAAGAAGGCAACAAACGCTACACCACAGAAGTGGTCGTTAATGAAGTGGTATTGTTTGGGAAATAGACAAAATTAAATTTAACACAGGCTCACATCGTGAGCTTGTGTATTTTTAAGACGAATCTCGAACCGATAACGTAGAACTAATAACAACCTGATTCATGTCTTTAGATTTGGTTCTAATTGCCTCAACAATCATACTTGCCGCTGCATTCCCTATCGTATAACTATGCTGGTTAATCGTTGTTAACTCTGGAGTAAGATTATGCGCCATACGTTCACTCACATAACCAATCACCGCCACATCCTTTGGGATTTGTTTGTTGTTTGTTTTAACAGCTTTCAAAGCTGCCAAAGAAGCATCCGTATCTAAAGCTATAATGGCATCAACAGAGTTGGTATTTAAATACTCGGTCATTACTGCTCCCGCATGTTGATCATCTGACTCTAAAATCGTTGGTGAAAACCCTGCAGCTTCCATTGCTTTTATATACCCTTGAGTTCGAAGTTTACCAACATTCAACTTGTGAATCGTTGACAGCAAGACAATATGTTTTCGGTCTGAACCAATCAGAGCTTGCGTCGCTTCCGACAAAGCTGAAAAATCATTAGTGGTTACTTTACCACAATTCACTGAATCAATCACTCGATCGAACATTACCACCGATTTGCCGTTAGCCATCGCATTGGTAAAATGATCATAATTTTGTAAATTTTGGGTTTCTTCGCAAACGGCAACTATAAAACCATCGACAACACCATTAGATAACATATTAAAGGTTTCCACCTCCTTAGCATGTGATTCTTTTGTTAAACACACAATGATATTAAAATTAGTTTCCGAAATTAAACTTTCGATGCCATACAATGCACGTGCAAAAAAACTATTTTGAACACTTGGGATCACCACTGCAATGGTATTAGTTTTTCCCGATTTAAGTCCTACCGCAATTTTATTGGGTTGATAATTGTGAAGTTTCGCCATCTCAACAATGCGTTTTTTGGTCGCATCACTGATTTCATGGCTATCATTCAACGCTTTTGAAATGGTGGAAATGGACACCCCTAAAATAGATGACAATTGTTTTAATGTAATATTTGATCCCGCCATAAAAGCATTTTAAATAATGAAGGCTAAAGGTACTATAACCAAAAGTCTCAACAAAATTTAAGACTAAGATTGTCTAAAACCAATTATTGTATTGATTCTGTACCTAACTTATTTCGTATCTTTTGTCTTGGTTCTTAATACTCATATCTTAATACTCCCTTAACTAATCTTCAACCCATTTGTAGTCTCATGGGCAGCGTCGGGATTTACAAACACGAGTTTTCCGTCTGGAGTTTCAGTCATTAAAATCATTCCTTGGCTTTCCACTCCTCTTAAAGCGCGAGGTGCTAAATTCACTAAGACAGTGACCCGTTTCCTCAGAACTTCTTCTGCGGTAAAACTCTCGGCAATTCCAGAAACAATCGTACGAACATCAATACCTGTATCTACTTGAAGTACTAATAACTTTTTGGCTTTCGGCATTTTTTTAGCAGCAATAATTGTCCCTACACGAATGTCTAATTTTGAAAAGTCTTCAAATGAAACCGTCTCTTTTTGAGGTTCTGTAACTTTATTAGCACTAGTGTTTTCTAATTTACTTTGCGCTAATTTTTCGAGTTGTTTTTCAATTTCTAAATCTTCAATTTTAGCAAACAATAATTCTGCTTTTCCTATTTGATGATCAGGTTCTAAGAGCTTTTCACCACTTTCAACTGCAGCCCATGAGTGCGGTTGCAACTGAAGCATGGATTTTAATTTAGTTGATGACCATGGCAAAAATGGTTCACACACCACAGCTAAAGCTGCTGAAATCTGAAGCGCTACATACATAATAGTCTGCACGCGTTCAGGATCCGTTTTTACAACTTTCCAGGGCTCTTCATCAGCTAAATATTTATTTCCAACACGCGCAAGATTCATTAATTCCTGACTCGCTTCTCTAAAACGGTAGCGCTCAATCGATTTTGATAAAATACTAGGATAAGCTTTTACCTTTTCTAAAGTATCTGTGTCAATAGCAGACAACGCATTAGGTCGCGGCACAATACCGTCGTAATATTTGTTTGTCAACACCAATACACGGTTGATAAAATTCCCGAAAATAGCGACGAGTTCATTGTTATTTCGTGCTTGAAAATCTTTCCAAGTAAAATCGTTGTCTTTTGTTTCGGGTGCAGTCGCCGTTAATACATAGCGTAAAACGTCCTGTTTCTCTGGGAAATCTTTTAAATATTCTGGCAACCAAACTGCCCAATTCTTCGAAGTCGATAATTTTTGACCTTCTAAATTTAAAAATTCATTTGCGGGAACATTTTCAGGAAGGATATAACTGCCTTCTGCTTTAAGCATTGCTGGAAAAATAATACAGTGAAACACAATATTATCTTTTCCAATAAAATGTACTAAGGTCGTATTTTTATCTTTCCAATACGGCTCCCAATCCTTGCCTTCGCGTTGGGCCCATTCTTTGGTGGAGGAGATATAACCTATTGGCGCATCAAACCACACGTAGAGCACTTTTCCGTCACCACCTTCAACTGGAACTGGTATACCCCAATCCAAATCTCGAGTCACGGCACGTGGGCGTAAGCCATCATCAATCCATGATTTACATTGCCCATAAACATTGGGTTTCCAGTCCGCTTTATGACCTTCTAAAATCCATTCTTTTAAAAACGCTTCATGTTTATCAAGTGGTAAAAACCAGTGCTTAGTTTCTTTAAGGGATGGCGTGGCGCCTGTAATAGCCGATTTGGGATTAATCAAATCTGTAGCATTGTGAGACGTTCCACAGGCTTCACATTGATCGCCATAACTATCTTCATTTCCACATTTTGGACAGGTTCCAATCACAAAGCGGTCGGCTAAAAACTGTTTCGCTTCGACATCATATAATTGAGCCGTTGTTTCTTCTATAAAATCGCCTTTATGATAAAGAGTTTTAAAAAAATCAGATGCCGTTTCATGATGAATCTCTGCAGACGTTCTAGAGTAATTATCAAATGAAATACCGAATTCCTCAAAGGACATTTTGATATTTGCATGAAAATGATCGACAATATCTTGGGGAGTGACCCCTTCTTTTTTAGCCTTAATAGTAATGGGTACACCATGTTCATCACTACCACAAATAAAAGCCACATCGTGGCCTTGTAAGCGTAAGTAACGAGCATAAATATCCGCAGGCACATACACCCCGGCTAAGTGACCGACATGAATAGGCCCGTTGGTGTAGGGTAAAGCAGCGGTAATCGTAAAACGTTTTGACATTGAATTGTAAATTGTTAGCACAAAAATACATAATATTACCTCCAATTAGAAACAGAATTTTAGAGAAATTGCTATCTTTACAAAAAGCCCTTCGAAATGATATTCAATACTTTAATGTGGTGCCTTTTAATGGTGTTATACTCAAGTCCAAACAAGACGCTTATGGAACGCTATACTCCTGTAAATTTATCTGAAATGATTCGACCTTCCTATTTAAAAGCAGGAGACACAGTGGCTATAGTTGCCACTGCAAGCATTTTAAAACAAGATGCTGAAGTGATTCAAAAAACAAAAACATTATTAAACTTATGGGGCTTAAACGTTGTTTTTGGAAATCATCTTGAAACAAAATCCAATCATTTTGCCGGTACAGATGCCCAACGAACGAGCGACTTACAATGGGCCTTAGACCAGCCAAACATCAAAGCAATTTGGTGTGCGCGTGGCGGATATGGAACGCTTAGAATTATTGATGATTTAGATTTCGAAGGTTTTAAAAAGAACCCCAAATGGGTCATTGGTTATTCCGATATAACCGTTCTTCATAATGCTTTGAACAATTTAGGTTATGAAAGCTTACACGCCATGATGTGTATCAACATTACGGAAGATCCAGAAGCTATAAAACCTTCAATAGAAACCTTGAAAGATGCGCTTTTTGGGCAGCTAAAAACCTATGAGATTGATAGCCATTCTGATAATAAAACCGGAAACGCATCGGGGCAACTCGTGGGAGGAAATTTATCGTTATTAACCGCTGCCTTAGGAAGTAATACACAACTTGACACCAAAGGAAAAATTATTTTTCTTGAAGAAATTGGGGAACACAAATACCATATCGATAGACAATTACAAAGCTTGAAACGCGCTGGCTATTTTGACCACTGTGTTGCTGTGATTGTCGGCGATATGAGTAAACTAAGGACTAACACTCCTGCTTGGGGACAGTCCATTGAAGCGTTGATATTAAATATTTTAAAAGACTCGAATGCTGCTGTAGTTTTTGGGTTTCCAGCAGGGCACGAGCTTGAAAATAGAGCCTTATACTTTGGACGTACTATCCAACTTAATATGACCAAATCAAAAACGCACATCTCATTTGTAGACTGATTTTTTACTATGATTGCATACACACCACATCCCCCCTATTATGCTGTTATTTTCAGTTCTGTGCGCACCACTAATACTGATGGCTATGCTGAAATAAACGCACTTATGAATGTACTTGCGCTTCAACAAAAGGGATTTTTAGGCATGGAAAATGCCAATTCAAATATTGGAATTACTGTATCTTATTGGAGTGACTTGGAATCTATCAAAAAATGGAAGGCAGATTTAGACCATCAAAAAGCACAAATTAAAGGACAAAAAATATGGTATCAGCAGTATAAAATCCGCATTGCCAAAGTAGAACGGGACTATGAATTTTTTAAAAAATAAAATTTCATGTCTGACTCTTATAAACGTGGTATTTCTGGAGAACGCTTAGCAGTGGAGTATTTAACTTCTAAAGGCTATCGGATTTTAACACAAAATTTTCGTTATTTAAAAGGTGAGGTAGATATTATTGCTCAAAAAAACAAGTGTTTGGCGGCGGTGGAAGTAAAAACCCGATCTTCTACGGCGTTTGGTGCACCCGAAGAATTTTTGAAACCTGCCCAAATACAACTTATTATCAAAGCGGTGGATTATTTTGTGACATCCAAAGGCCTAGACGTTGAAGTCCGTTTTGACATCATCGCTATTGTGCTCTCAACAAAAAAACCTGATATAGAACATATTGAAAATGCATTTTATCACTTCTGATCTAAAACTGCTTTCAAATCTTTTAATAAATACGGCTTAGATGTTATTGTTTTGGAAGCATCCAACACAAAGTAACTTGGCGTTGCCGTGATATCATAATGTATAGGAATGTTATTTTCCCATTTGCCTTCTGCAATAGCATGCGTAAATTTAGGCCACAGTTGTATAGCTTGGTCCCACGGTTGTAGGTTATTTTCTAATCCAATAGCGATTACTTTTATATCTTTTTCGGGATGCTTTGAAATATACGCATGAATTTCTGGAAGTTCATTCATACAGTGTCCACAATCGCTACTCCAAAAAATTAATATATAATTGGAATTACCTTTCAAATCATAAAGTGAGATTTTTAGCTCATTTTTCGGGTTTTTAATTTCAAAATTAGGAGCTTTGGCACCAACAGCAACACGCAAGAACGATTCCATAGAAACTATTAATTCTATCGCATTCAATTGGCTCGCCAATGGCAATACATAGGTTTGCGTAAGGTAGACCGCTAACGCTTCTTGTTTTAAATCAATCAAAATTTCATTCAGAATATTCAAGCTTGTGAGTTGGTACAGAAGTTCTGTTTCCAAAAAAGACTGATAAACCGTATCAATATTGGAGGTGAAATCTTGAAACGATGGTGTTTGAGACGTATGCATTTCAAAAATATAATCGATACATTTATCAATAATAAAGTTTGAACTTTGAAGGGTCTTATTTTGAAAGTTAACAGCTTTAAAAAAATGTGCTTTTGCATGTGCGACATACGTTTCTGCGGGTTCTAATTTACTAGGAATATAGGGTTTGCTTGCTGCTATGAAATGGGCTGCAATTGTTCCTTTTGAAAGGGTTTCATAGGCGTTTTGTAGGCTGTCAATTTTTTGGACATGGTCTATATAATTTATTGAATCCACAGGAGGCTGCGCATACAGTTTCATCAACTCATTTTGTGCCGTTGCGATGGACCCCTTATATGAATGAAGCAGTTGATTTTCTTTAGAACTTATAAATTTAATACCCCGAGTGGCATCAAAATTAAAAACAACATCTTCTTTACCATTATAAATAAATTCAAAGTTATGTTCGGATTGTGGGAGTGCATATACTACTCTATACATCCCTGTAGGAGCAGCAGCATCAAGATCTATTTGCATGGCACCTTGCTCGTCCACTGTCCCATAGCTCGTATAGGTAGCATCACCTGCCGATAAGTGATATAACATAGTGGCTTTAAATTTAGAGGGCGGAGAAAAACTGCCCGTGATTTGGTGTTGTGAAAATCCCGAAATCGGAACAATTAAATAAAAACAGAGAAGGTATTTAAACATGAGGCTATGAGTTTAGGTGTTTCAAATATAATCATCTTGAGCTAAAAACCAATAACTATGCCATTTACAATTTGTAATTAATGTAAAACAATAACTGGTATTATACCAAAATAGGTTTTAAAGCATCGAGCCCTTGTTGGACAGAATTAATATTTGAAAAACTCATTATCAATCGTAAACCCATACGCATTTGTTTTTCTTTCACTGTACACGCTTGAGGATGTGCTTGAACGTATTGCAGTACTTTTGAAAAATGTATACTTTGATAAAAACGACTTTCTTGATCACTTATAAAATAACCTACGAGTTTATGGTTTTTCATGGCTATTTTTTCAAAGCCTAAAGTTGTTGCCAACCACTTGATCCGCACACTGTCGAGTAGATCAACAACTTGTGTAGGAAGAGGCCCAAATCGATCTGTTAAATCCCGTTCAAATAAGTGTAATTCACCTTCATTTTTCAAAGCATTCAATTGGGTGTAAAGACTTAATCGTTCTGTAATATTATTGATGTAATCGTCAGGAAATAGCAAAGAAAAATCGGTATCAATAGTCACATCCCTTACAAATTCTTTGGTGTTTAAATCTTCGTTGTAAAGCGACTTGAACTCTGTTTCTTTGAGTTCTTCAATGGCTTCGTTCAGAATTTTTTGATAGGTTTCAAATCCTATATCATTGATAAATCCACTTTGTTCTCCCCCTAAAAGATCGCCTGCCCCGCGAATTTCTAAATCTTTCATGGCAATATTAAAGCCACTCCCTAGAGCTGTATATTGTTCCAGTGCAGAAATACGTTTGCGAGCCTCATCGGTCATAGCATGGTAATCCGGTGTTATAAAATAACAAAAGGCTTTCTTATTACTTCGTCCTACACGACCCCGCATTTGATGTAAATCACTTAATCCAAAATTATTGGCATTGTTAATAAAAATGGTGTTGGCATTAGGGACATCCAATCCACTCTCAACAATAGTCGTACTGACCAAAACATCAAATTCTCCACTCATAAAATCAAGCATGAGCTGTTCTAATTTTCGCCCTTCCATTTGCCCGTGACCAACTCGAATTTTTGCGTCTGGTACAAGACGTTGTAAAAGCCCTGCAACTTCTTTAATGTTTTCAATTCGGTTATGAATAAAATAGACTTGCCCCGCGCGTTGAATTTCATATTGAATCGCATCACGTATCGTTTCCTCGTTTAAACGTATAACAACACTTTCTATTGGAAAACGGTTGGGCGGGGGTGTTGTAATTACTGATAAATCACGTGCCGCCATCAAACTAAACTGAAGCGTCCGCGGAATTGGTGTGGCTGTCAACGTGAGTACATCCACATTGTCCTTAAGAGTTTTGAGTTTTTCTTTAACCGCTACACCAAATTTTTGTTCCTCATCTACAATTAATAGGCCTAAGTCTTTAAACTTAACTGACTTATTTACTAACTGATGGGTTCCAATAATGATATCCAATTTTCCCGATTCTAACTGCTCTAAGGTAGCTTTGCGTTGTTTAGTGGTTTTAAATCGATTGATATAATCTACTGCTACAGGGAACTCTTTTAAACGTGCTTTAAATGTTTTCGCATGTTGAAACGCAAGTATGGTTGTTGGCACTAAAACAGCAACTTGCTTACCATTATCAACGGCTTTAAAAGCTGCTCTAAGCGCCACTTCAGTTTTCCCAAACCCAACATCGCCACAAATCAAACGGTCCATTGGTCGTTCGCTTTCCATATCTGATTTAATATCGGCAGTAGCTGTCATTTGATCTGGCGTATCTTCAAACACAAATGAGGCTTCTAACTCCAATTGCATCGAACTGTCGGGATTGTACCTAAATCCTGTTTCTAGCTTACGTTTAGCATAGAGTTTTATGAGGTTAAATGCAATTTCTTTTACTCTTGATTTGGTTTTCTGTTTAAGAACTTTCCAAGCCTTACTGCCAAGTTTATAGACTTTAGGCGGCTTGCCGTCCTTGCCATTAAATTTTGTGATTTTATGAAGGGCATGGATACTCAAATATAAAATATCGCGTTCGCCGTAAAATAATTTTATAGCTTCTTGTTCTTTACCTTCTACATCAATTTTTTGTAAACCTCCAAACTTTCCAATACCATGATCGATATGAGTGATATAATCCCCGATTTCAAGTTTTGTTAACTCTTGAAGGGTGATAGATTGTTTTTTGGCGTATCCATTTTTAAGATGAAATTTATGATAGCGCTCGAAAATCTGATGATCTGTATAACACACTATTTTTTTATCATGATCGATGAATCCTTGATATAAAGACAATACAATAATTTGACAATGCACATCTTCATCGACAGTTTCAAAAATGTCATAGAATCGCTGGGCTTGCTGGGTATTTGAACAACATATATAGTTTTGATAACCATCTTTGTGATGGCTATTTAAATCTTCTATTATTAGATTAAACTGCTTATTAAATGAGGGTTGAGGAGCTACGTTTACTTCAAATTGGTGCGTATTTACAGGTGATAAAACAGCCGTACTCCCAAACTCCACTACTGAAAAATTTAACAACTGAGACTTAAAGTTATTGGAAGTACAAAATAAATCTTCAGGACGGCTATGATTGATTGCCGATGAAAGTTCGTTATAAGCCTCTACTGCTTTTTCTTGAAGTGTATCCGTGGCCGCTAAAAATGCAGGGATATTTTTAGAAAACACAATCGTATTGGAAGCTATATAGTCTAAAAAACTTTGACGGGTTTCGTTTAAAAGTTTATGCTCAATATTTGGGATTATTTGTAGCTTTTTAATGGGTTTTATAGAGAGTTGTGATTCGACATCAAAGGTGCGAATACTATCAACTTCATCACCAAAAAACTCTATTCTGTAGGGGTCGTCATTCGAAAATGAAAACACATCTACAATACCCCCACGCACCGAAAACTCGCCGGGTTCTGTTACAAAATCAACTCGCTTAAATTGATAATCAAAAAGAACCTCATTAAAAAAATCTAAATTAAGTGTTTCACCAACAGCGACCTTAAATGTTGATTTCTCAAGCGCTTTTCTAGATAACACTTTTTCAAAAAGTGCTTCAGGGTAGGTTACAATAAGTGCGGGTTTTTTTTGAGAATTAATCCGACTTAAAACTTCCGCTCGTAACAAAACATTGGCGTTGTCTGTCTCCTCAATTTGATAAGGCCTGCGATAGCTTCCGGGATAAAACAATACCTCATTATCGTCCAATAAGACTTCCAAATCATTCAAGTGATATGCCGCTTCTTCTTTGTTGTCAAAAATCAACAAAAAAGGATGATTTGAAGTTTTAAATACATTGGCAATAGTGAACGATAAAGAAGATCCTAGTACTCCTTTTAAATGTATTTTTTCTTTGATTTTTGATATGGCAACGCTCAGATTTTGATGAATCAAAGACTGTTGAAATACTTTAGAGATAATGGTTTTACTCAACTAAAAAATTTTTACAAAGATAGAATAATAGTCTTTCGATTTGATTTTTATTAAAAGATAATCCTTTTCAGAAATTGTTTTAAATGCACACCACGGTGATCGTTAACACTTCTAAATAGTGCCAACTTTTGATCCTTGATCTAAGATCCGCATCAACCCTTCTTGAGCAACTGATGCAATCAGATTTCCTTTGGAATCGAAAATACTTCCTCTAGAAAATCCTCTTGAATTTGAAGCACTAGGACTATCTATGGCATATAAAAGCCAATCGCTAATATCAAAATCACGATGAAACCATAACGCATGATCTAAGCTTGTATAAAACACCTCTTTTGAATTTAAAAATTCGCGATGCGGCATCGATGCTGGACGGAGAATATTATAGTCCGAAGCATAGGCTAACAATTGGTGCTGAAGCGGAATATTTGATGCTAGTTTTTCTGTAGTTTTAAACCAAATATTATCAAAAGGAGGGCTATTTTTCACTAACTTAGTTAGCATATTATCAACAGGTTTAAATTCGAATATTTTAGGTAAAAAAGCCTTATAACGCTTGTAGGTATCTGGGATAACAGCCTTGAATTGTTCAATTTGTTTATGACTATTCATCAATTCTTCTGGAGGTAATACGTTGGGCATCGAAATCTGATGATCAACACCTTCTTGTTTCAACTGAAATGACGCTGACATGTTAAAAATTGCCTTTTCGTTTTGGAATGCCACTACACGACGGGTTGTAAAACTACCACCATCTCTAATGATATCGACTTCATATTTTATTGGAACATCAATACTACCACCCAAGATAAAATAGCCATGCATAGAATGTGCATAGCGATCTTTAGGAACCGTTTGATACGCTGCGTGAAGTGACTGTGCTAACACTTGACCACCAAAAACACGTCCCCAAGGCGCTTTATAATTTTTACCGATATAGGTATGGTCATTAATTTTTTCGAGTGTTAATAACTCAATAAGTTCAGAAAGGGATTGCATAATTTTATATTTTGTGCAAAAATAGGCTTTTGTAGTCAAAAATGATTTCATAATTCTTTTAACAAACTGTTAAATTTTGTAACATTAAAGCCTCTTTAGAGTCTAATTCTTTAACGTATGGATATTTTCTTCATTATTATCGCAGCAGCTTTTATGGTTTTAGGAATCATTGGAAGCTTCTTACCCGTTTTACCAGGTCCTATTACAAGTTGGATTGGTATTTTGGTGCTGTATCTAATGCCCGAAATTGAGGTTAGTACTATGACGCTAATTATAACACTTATCGTTGCCATTTTAATATGGATTTTAGATTACATCATACCCGCCATGGGAACCAAAAAATTTGGAGGCACAAAAGCGGGAATGATTGGTACAACGGTTGGGCTTATTATTGGCTTACTTGCCCCGATTCCGGGGGGCATTATTATTGGGCCTTTTTTAGGTGCATTTTTAGGAGAAATCATAAATAAAGCGGATTCTAAAACAGCTCTTAAAGCTGCCTTTGGAAGTTTATTGGGATTCCTTACCTCTGCTTTTATTAAATTTGTAGTGACTATAATTTACTTAGGCGTATTCATTTCCATCTTGTGGAACCAGCGCTCTGTAGTGTTTTAACGTCTTAAACGCTTTTAACAAAATTTTTAATCAATATTTTATAATTTACACTAATTTCACACTCTAATTTTAAACTCTATTACCTATGAACAAGTATATTTCTATTCTATGCTGTGGTTTATTTTTCTTGTCTACTAGCCTTATGGCACAAGAAAAAGCGCCCTCTAACTACGATTATAACGATGCCTTTGGGCACGATTTTTATAGTAAAAACAGCACTGAAACACGTTCTGCTAGCGGAAAACCCGGATATGCTTATTGGCAAAATAGCGCCGATTACACAATCGATGTCAATTTAAATGAAGCTACAAAAGAAATTTCGGGATCAGAAACCATTACATATACAAACAATAGTCCGGATACACTAGACTTTTTATGGATGCAACTGGATCAAAATTTATTTAAACTGGATTCTCGTGGAAAGGCGATTGTTCCTCTACGTGGAAGTCGAAATGGTGACAAGGGTCAAGATTTTGACGGCGGATATGGCATCAACACTATCAAACTTATTTACAAAAAAGGGCGCCGTTCTACAGCAGTAAATACAACCTATACAATTGTAGACACCCGCATGAAAGTCAACCTTCCTAAAGCGCTTGAAGCAAATGGCGGTACTATTGGAATAAAAATTAATTTCTCGTTTACATCTCCTGATTATGGCTCAGATCGAATGGGTGTTTTGGAAACCGAAAACGGGCGTATTTTTACACTTGCACAATGGTATCCTAGAATGAGTGTTTATGACGATGTAAGTGGGTGGAACACCCTTCCCTACCTTGGCGCAGGAGAGTTCTATCTAGAATATGGAACTTTTGACGTCAACATCACAGCCCCTTCAAATCACCTTGTGGTCTGTTCGGGAGCACTTTTAAATCCTTCTGAAGTCTACACAGCTGATCAACAAAATAGATTAAAACAAGCCGAAACAAGCGACGCTACTGTAATGATTCGTTCGGAAGAAGAAGTTACGCAAGCAAGTTCTCGACCAACAAATTCACCGACCTTAACATGGAAATTTAGAATTGAAAACGCTAGAGACGTGGCTTGGGCTTCTTCTGCAGCATTTGTTTTAGATGCCGCTCGAATCAATTTACCAAGTGGAAAAAAATCACTTGCCATGTCTGCATACCCTGTTGAAAGTGTAGGGCAAGATGGTTGGACGCGTTCTACAGAATATACCAAAGCTTCTATTGAGCATTACTCCGAAAAATGGCTAGAATACCCTTATCCAGCAGCAATCAATGTCGCTGGAAACGAAGGTGGTATGGAATACCCAGGTATAGTGTTTTGTAACTATGAATCCAAAACAGAGCGTTTATGGGGTGTAACAGATCATGAATTTGGTCACATTTGGTTCCCAATGATCGTAGGATCTAACGAACGATTACATGCTTGGATGGATGAAGGATTTAATACCTTTATTAATTCTTTAAGTACCGACGCATTTAATGACGGCGAATATAAAGAACGTAAATCAAACATGCACCGAATGTCCAGTATGTTTGTTAATGACAGGCTCGAGCCAATCTATACATCTCCAGACAACTTAAAAGAACGAAACTTAGGAGTTTTGGCATACTACAAGCCCAGTATGGGGCTAGTATTGTTGCGTGAGCAAGTCTTAGGTCCTGAGCGTTTTGATGAAGCCTTTACAGCATATATCGACCGCTGGGCTTACAAACACCCTACTCCAGATGATTTCTTTAGAACCATGGAAAATGTAGCTGGCGAAGACTTGAGGTGGTTTTGGAGAGGATGGTTCATTAATAGCTGGAAATTAGATCAAGCAATCACTGAAGTTAAATATGTTAAAAACGACCCGACTCAAGGCGCTATCATAACGATCGAGAATTTAGAGAAAATGCCGATGCCTGTGGTTATTGAGCTAAAAACAAAGAGCGGAAAAGTGACACGAAAAACATTGCCAGTTGAGATTTGGAAACGCAATGTCACTTGGACATTTAAGGTCGATACTACAGAAGAATTGACAAAAGTAGTTATTGATCCCGACTTTGCATTACCAGATGTTGATTCAAGTAATAATAAATGGAAAGCAACTGACGGCGCTAAGAGTGTTGAGATTTTAACAGATTACTTAGGGGTCTATTCATCGCCTACACTTCCAATAAAAATTACTGTTTCTGAAAATAGTGGAACCCTTGTTCTGGAAGCAGAAGGACAACCATCATTGCCACTAGAGAGCGAAGGTAGTGGTGAGTTTTCTATGGAAGAAGCTGGAATTAGCATTCAATTTAATGCGGAAAAAACGGGTTTTAAATTGGATCTCGGAGGTCAGGAATTTGATTTAACGAAAGAATAAGTTTTAAAAACACTAAAAATAACAAAGGCGAACCAATCGGTTCGCCTTTGTTATTTTATAAACGCTTAAAATCAATATTTAATTAATTTATAAACGGAAGATTCTATGTTGTTTTTTAAGGTTAAAATATACAATCCATTTTGTAAGTTATTAGTTTGAATTTTTGCATTTCCATTTACAAATTCAAGATCCCCACTCAAGACACGCTGACCGAG
>Ga0209771_1000075_pt1 | contig 59030 bp, 50 predicted proteins | sample SaaInl59LU_5_DNA_FD_184639 | JGI IMG/M metagenome (GOLD analysis project Ga0209771, IMG submission 184639) | Marine microbial communities from expanding oxygen minimum zones in the Saanich Inlet - ESP_59LU_5_DNA (SPAdes) (version 2) | ecosystem: Environmental > Aquatic > Marine > Intertidal zone... | reverse complement strand
ATTACTAAAACACCCATTACTAAAAAAATGAGGTAAAAATTTGTTTTTAAAGCATTTAACTGTTCGTTTATACTACTAATATTTACATTTGCAGCTACAATTAAATCGGATGGTTTTACTGGTGAAATATGTATAATTTCTGCATAATCTTTATTTTCTGAATCTATTAAAACTGCATATAAATCATCAGAATTATTTTTTTCTTTTAAAGAGTTTAAAAGTGTTTGATTAGAGTTTACATTTTGACCAACTTTGGTTTTATCTGGATTTACAACTTCTTTACCTCCCCAATTAAAGACAGTAATAAACCAAGCATCATTTTTAGAATCTTCTACAATTTGTTGAATATTGGTAATTATTTTTTCTTTTTCTAAACCAGAAGCTAGCTGAAAATCTATCATTTTAGAAATTTCATTAGCCTCTCTTTTACTAGATTCAACTTGAACTTCTATGAGTTGGTTAGCACTAACTTTAATAAAATATGTAGAAGCAAATAAGGCTACCAATAAGAAAACTAGAGCAATAGATAAAAAGGTTAAAAAGTATAATCTGTCTTTTTTCATTGTAAAAAATAAAGTCGAAAGATAACATTTATCTTCCCTTTTCATAAAATATTTTCCTCTTTAAGTCTATTTTTTCCTTTTCGCTCTTTTTTTTATAGATAAAATAAGTAAAAAGTATTTTCTTTGGAGTAATGAAAAAAAGTGAAAATCTCTTTTTATTAATTGCTTTTTTACTCATAGCAATATGTACATATTTTTATGTATTTCCTTTATTAAAGAATTCTAATGAACCTTTAACAAAAGAAGTTGCAGAACTAACTATAGATGCAAATTTGTTAGTAAAGTCTTTTGCAATTGATGAGCAAAAAAGTAACGAATTATACGCAGGTAAAATCATAGAAGTTACAGGTACAATAAAAGAGATTACTTATTATAACAATAGAACTACCATCATATTAAATCATAAAAACAGAAATACTTTTGGTGTTATTTGTGATTTAAACCATACAGAAGAAAAAAAATCACAGTTTTTAAAACCAAATCAAAAAATTCGAGTAAAAGGAATTTGTAAAGGTTATTTAAAAGACGTTATTTTACTAAATTGTTCTATTGAAGTTTTAACTAATGAATAAAATTTTACTTTTTTTATTTTTATCTTTCTTTATGGCTGATTTATCATCAGCTCAAAATCAACAAATTGCAAGACAAGGTCAAGTTTCTTTTTTCTCTTACACTTCTGTAGAAAATATTGAAGCCAATAACAATCAGGTTTTAAGCATCATAGATTATAGCAAAAGTAAAATTGCTGTAAGTATGTTAATGCGTGCATTTGTGTTTAAGAAAGATTTAATGTATGAGCATTTTAATGAAAGTTATATAGAATCAGACTTGTATCCGAAAGCCAATTTTGAAGGTACTATTATAGATTTTGATGAAAACTTAGCATCACAAACTAAAATTATTAAAGGGCAACTTTCTATTCATGGTGTAACTAAAGACATCGAAATTAAAACCAATATTCAGAAAAATAAGGGTAATTATACTTTAGATGGTGAGTTTGATGTTTTAGTAAAAGATTTTAAAATTAACATACCTCCTATTCTAGCAAGTAATATCGCAAAAACCATAGCCATTAAATTTAGATTTCAATATCAACCTTATGAAGAATAAATTTATACATAAAAGCATTTTATTTATTTGTATTGCTATTGTAACAAGCATACAATCACAAAGTCTGTTAGATAAATTAGACAAAGAGTTCTCTAATATAGTGTTTGACGAAATTGCAACATTTAAAACAACAAGATTAGGATTAATGCATTCTATAGAAACTCGTAAAAAAGGTGCTTTACAACTAAGTTTATATTTTAGATACTGGGATACACCAAATGCTACAGGCCAAAAATTTTTAGCAGATGAAGTTAGCACAAGATATGGTTTAGAATATGCATTTTCAGATAATTTTACTTTTGGTTTAGGGTATACAAATTTTGATAAAATTGCTGATGGATTTTTAAAATATCGTTTACTAAAACAAAAAAATAAAGATAAAAAAGGCTGGTTTAGCTTAACATTAGTACAAACATTATCACATAGAAAAGTAGAAAATACAAGTGGTAATTTATATCAACCTTCTACTTCATCAGAAGACATTTATGCTTTTGTTACACAAGCTTTATTTGCTAGAAAGTTTAATCCAAATTTATCTATACAAATAGCACCAACTTTTATTCATAGGGCATCAAACTCTAATTCTAATGATGCTAACAATCAATTTGCTATTGGTTTTGGAGGTAGACATAAAATTACAAAACATATATCTTTAGTTTCTGAATATAATTATGTAGTAAACCCTGTTAAATCTTTTGACACCTACAATACGTTTATGATAGGTGTTAATTGGGAAGTAAGTGATTTAATGCTACAGTTTCATTTAACCAATGCCAGAAACTTTGCAGAAGATACTTTTTTAACACAGACTACAAATAACTTTAATTTTAAAGATCCTAATTTACATTTTGGTGTAAATGCTACTTACATCATTCACACTAAAAAGAAGAAAATAAGATAATTGATTTTTTTGTTAAAAGGATAATTGGAAGTTACTTTTAAAAGTTTTTCATAAATTTATAAAGTAACTAATTAAACTTTTAAAAATGAAATTTGCTAAAATTATCTCTACAATCTTACTAACTGTATCAACTATTTTTTGTTTAGTACTATTTACTTCTAATACTACTGTAGAAAAATCAAACAGTGAACAAATTATAAGTTTATCAAAAGAAATCTCCAATTTAAAAAAAGAAATAAAAGCTTTAGATACTAAACGAAGTAGCTTTGGAGAAAATGTATATATGGGTGAAATTGCAATCTTTGGTGGGAATTTTGCGCCTAGAGGATATATGGATTGTAATGGACAGTTACTATCTATAAGTAGAAACTCTGCTTTATTTTCTTTATTAGGTACAATGTATGGTGGAGATGGTAGAACCACTTTTGCTTTACCAAATTTAAATAAAAAAGGTAATAATGGAAGAGTAAAAAACCCTAGATATATTATTGCAGTTCAAGGAACATATCCTTCAAGAAACTAAATGTATATATAAAAAAAGCATCCTAAAAGGATGCTTTTTTATTTGTAATCGTAATAGAATTACTTACTTAAATACATTTTTCTTCTAGAATATAAATCATAGAAATCATCATCTTTTAAACTATCTATAAATAAGATGCTTTCTCCAGTAGATTTCATTTCTGGCCCTAAACGTTTGTCAACATTAGGAAACTTATTGAAAGAGAATACAGGTTGTTTTATAGCATAACCATCTAACTGAGGATTAAAATCAAAATCTGTTACTTTCTTTTCACCTAACATTACTTTAGTTGCATAATTTACATAAGGCTCTTTATAAGCTTTTGCAATAAAAGGAACTGTTCTAGAAGCTCTTGGGTTTGCTTCTATAATGAATACTGTATCATCTTTAATGGCAAACTGAATATTAATTAAACCTACTGTTTTTAATTCTCTTGCAATTGTATGAGTATGATCTATAATTTGTTGCATTACTAAATCACCTAAATTAAAGGCTGGTAAAGTAGCATTAGAATCTCCTGAATGAATTCCACAAGGCTCTATATGTTCCATAATACCAATAATATAAACATTACCATCTGCATCACAAATAGCATCTGCTTCTGCTTCTATAGCTCCATCTAAATAATGATCTAATAATAGTTTATTATTCGGAATTTTACGTAATAAATCTACAACATGCTCTACTAATTCTTCTTTATTGATAACAATTTTCATTCCTTGTCCACCTAAAACATAAGATGGTCTTACTAAAATTGGAAAGTTTAATTGATCTGCTAATGCTAAAGCTTCATCTGCAGTTTCTGCTACACCAAATTCTGGATAAGGAATATTGTTTTCTTTTAATAAAGTAGAAAAACGACCTCTATCTTCAGCAATATCTAAAGCTTCAAAAGAAGTTCCTATAATTTTGATTCCATACTTAGTTAACTTCTCTGCTAATTTTAATGCAGTTTGACCTCCTAATTGAACAATAACACCTTCTGGCTTTTCATGTCTTATGATGTCATAAATATGTTCCCAAAATACAGGTTCGAAATATAATTTATCTGCAGTATCAAAATCAGTAGAAACGGTTTCTGGATTACAGTTAATCATAATCGTTTCATAACCACACTCTTTAGCAGCTAAAACTCCATGTACACAACAGTAATCAAACTCAATACCTTGTCCAATTCTGTTTGGTCCAGAACCTAAAACCACAATTTTTTTCTTATCACTAACTTTACTTTCATTAGCTATAACTACCTCTCCATTTGGAGTCTGTATTTCATTTTCGAATGTAGAATAATAGTAAGGCGTTTTTGCAGTAAATTCTGCAGCACAAGTATCTACTAATTTGTAAACACGCTGTACTTTAAGCTCTTCTCTTTTATTATAAACTTCACTCTCATAACAATCTAGCATATGTGCTATTTGTCTGTCTCCATAACCTTTTTGCTTTGCTTCTAATAGTAAATCTCTATCAATGGTATCAATTGTGTAAGTAGAAATTTCTTTTTCTAAATGAAACAATTCTTCATATTGTTTTAAATACCACATATCAATTTTTGTGATATCATATATTTTAGAAAGCGGAATACCCATTGCAATAGCATCGTAAATTGCAAAAACACGATCCCAACTTGCATTTGTTAATTTTTCTATAATTTGATTATAGTCTTTATACCCTTTACCATCTGCACCTAAACCATTACGTTTAATTTCTAAAGACTGCGTTGCTTTGTGTAATGCTTCTTGGAAAGAACGTCCAATTCCCATTACTTCACCAACGGCTTTCATTTGTAAACCTAAAGTTCTATCAGATCCTTCGAATTTATCAAAATTCCAACGAGGTATTTTAACAATTACATAATCTAAAGTAGGCTCAAATAAAGCAGATGTAGATTTTGTAATTTGATTTTCTAACTCATCTAATGTATATCCAATAGCTAATTTTGTAGCTACTTTTGCAATAGGATAACCTGTTGCTTTAGAAGCTAAAGCTGATGAACGAGAAACACGTGGATTAATTTCTATAGCAATAATATCTTCTTTTTCATCAGGCGAAACAGCAAACTGTACATTACAACCACCTTCAAAATCACCAATAGAACGCATCATATGTATAGCCATATCACGCATTTTTTGGTACGTTTTATCAGAAAGCGTCATTGCTGGAGCCACTGTTATAGAATCTCCTGTATGAATACCCATTGGATCCATATTTTCGATAGAACAGATAATAACAACATTGTCATTCTTATCTCTTAAAAGCTCTAACTCATACTCTTTCCAACCCATCATAGCTTTATCTATCATCACCTCATGAATAGGTGATGCTTCTAAGCCTCTTCTTAAAAGTTCATCAAAATCTTCGGCTTTATAAACAATAGATGCTCCTGCTCCACCAAGTGTATAAGAAGATCTAATTACTAAAGGAAAACCAAATTCTTGAGCTATTTCTTTACCTTTTAAGAAAGAAGTTGCAGTTGCTTGTGGTGCCATTGGTACTCCAATTTTACCCATTAGTTCTCTAAACTGCTCTCTGTCTTCAGTAACGTTAATAGCATTTATGTCTACACCAATTTGTTTTACACCAAAGTCTGACCAAATCCCTTTTTCATCTGCTTCTATACATAAGTTTAGTGCAGTTTGACCACCCATTGTTGGTAAAACAGCATCTATTTGAGGATGTTCTTTTAATATTTTAATAATCGACTTTGTAGTCAAAGGCAACAAGTATACATGGTCAGCCATTGAAGGGTCTGTCATGATTGTTGCTGGATTAGAATTAATTAAGATTGTTTCGATTCCATCTTCTCTTAAAGAACGTAAAGATTGGGATCCAGAATAATCAAATTCACAGGCTTGACCAATGATTATTGGTCCAGAACCAATGATTAAAATGGATTTAAGGTCTTCTCTTTTCGGCATTGTAAGTTGTTGTATTTATTAGTTTTACAAAAATAGTTAGTGCTTGGGTATAAAAAAAGGTGTTACTTAAAAAAGTAACACCTTATATATTAACAATTGTTAATCATTTATCTTTTTGGTCTAGCTTCAGATGAAACAGATAATTTCTTTCTTCCTTTTGCTCTTCTACGTGCTAAAACTTTTCTACCATTAGCAGAAGCCATTCTCTCTCTGAAACCATGTTTGTTTCTTCTCTTTCTTTTCGATGGTTGATACGTTCTTTTTGGCATTACCTGTATTTTTTAATATCTAATTAATTTACTAGCTCTAAAATTGCCTTTTAAAAGCGAGTGCAAATATACAACTGTTTTTATTTTAAGCAAACACATTTTTTAAATTTTTTAAAAAAATTTTATCCTTTTAAAAAATGATAGGTATACAAAATGTTTTTAAGTTTTTTATTTGTGAGAAAATTTAGAGTTAGTACTTTTGCTCAAACCTAAAATCACCATGCACAATACTAAATACGTTTTTGTAACAGGAGGCGTAACTTCATCCTTAGGAAAGGGAATTATAGCAGCTTCTTTAGCAAAATTATTACAAGAAAGAGGATTTTCTGTAACTATTCAAAAATTAGATCCTTATATTAATATTGATCCTGGAACTTTAAATCCTTACGAACATGGAGAATGTTATGTAACAGATGATGGTGCAGAAACAGATTTAGATTTAGGGCACTATGAACGTTTTTTAAACATACCTACATCTCAAGCTAATAATGTAACCACAGGTAGAATCTATCAATCTGTAATTGATAAAGAAAGAAGAGGAGATTTTTTAGGTAAAACAGTACAAGTAATTCCTCATATTACAGATGAAATAAAACATAGAATTCAGCTTTTAGGTGAAACTGGTGAGTATGATATTGTAATTACAGAAATTGGTGGAACAGTAGGTGATATTGAATCATTACCTTACGTAGAATCTGTTCGTCAAATGTTATGGGAAAAAGGTGAAGACAATGCTATTGTAATTCACTTAACATTAGTTCCTTATTTAGCTGCTGCTGGCGAACTAAAAACAAAACCTACACAACATTCTGTAAAAAGTTTAATGCAAAGTGGAGTGAGCCCAGATATTTTAGTGTGTAGAACAGAACACGAAATTTCTGACGACATTAAACGTAAATTAGCATTATTTTGTAACGTTAAAAAAGAAGACGTTATTCAATCTATTGATGCAGAAACTATTTATGATGTTCCTAACTTAATGTTACAAGAAGGATTAGATGATGTTGTTTTAAAGAAATTACATCTAAAATCTAAGAAGAAAATTGCCTTAAAAAAATGGAATGAATTCTTAACAAAACATAAAAATCCAAAATCTAAAGTTGAAATTGCTTTAGTTGGTAAATATATTGAGTTACAAGATTCTTACAAATCTATTACAGAAGCTTTTATACACGCAGGCTCTTCTAACGAAACTAAAGTAAAAGTAAGATGGATACATTCTGAAAGCCTTACACCAGATAATTATGAAGAAAAATTAAAAGGTGTTAACGGAGTTTTAGTAGCACCTGGTTTTGGTGATAGAGGAATAGATGGTAAAATAAAAGCAGTGCAATATGCAAGAGAAAATAACATACCTTTTTTAGGTATCTGTTTAGGAATGCAAATGGCTGTTATCGAATTTTCTAGAAATGTTTTAGGCTTGGTTGATGCTTTTTCTAGTGAGATGAAACCAAATTGTAAAAACCCTGTCATTAACTTGATGGAGAGTCAAGAAGATGTTACTCAAAAAGGAGGCACCATGCGTTTAGGAGCCTGGAAATGTAATTTACTAGAAGGTTCTAAAGCCCAAAAAGCTTATAAAACAGATTCTATTTTTGAACGTCACAGACACAGATACGAGTTTAATAGCGAGTATAAAGATCAAATAGAATTAAAGGGAATGAAAGCAACAGGATTTAATCCAAGAACTGGGTTAGTAGAAATTGTTGAAATTCCTTCACATCCTTGGTTTGTTGGTGTACAATATCACCCAGAATATAAAAGTACTGTTTTAAAGCCTCACCCTTTATTTGTTGATTTTATTAAAGCTGCTTTAAAACAATCTAAAAAGTAATTTATAAAATTGTCGTTTTTAGTATCAATAATTCAATTACTTACTTTTTTAAGTGTTTTTGAATGTACTAAAAATGACATTTGAAATTTAGGAATACTATTTGAACTACTAATAAGTATAAAATTTAAAGCACTAAAAAGAGTATAAAATCTGCTTTTTAACTACATTTGTCGCGTTTTTAAAAAGAAGTTCACTCGTTAAAGTGACAAACTGACATTAATTTACACATGGAAAAAAAACCTTTTGATTATAACTCGTTTATTGGTATGATTCTTTTAGGAGCAATTATGCTTTGGTATTTTCAAACCAATAAACCAGAAATTGAACCAGAAAAAACATCTACAGAACAAATTATAGATTCTACAAAAAACAATGTTGTAGAAAATAAAGTAATAGAAAATACGGCTATAGTTCAAAATGACTCTTTACAAAATGTTGCTTTAACCAATAAATTTGGAGCTTTTGCATACAGTGCTGTAAATGGTAAAGAAGGTGCTACTACTATAGAAAACAACCTAGTTAAATTAACAATAGATAATAAAGGAGGTCAAATTTCAGTAGCAGAAATTAAGAATTATCAAACTTATGATTCTCTTCCTTTATACATGATAAAAGACAATAATGCATCTTTTAACATCAATTTCGGAACTACAGATAATAGAATTTTAAATACTACTGATTTATTCTTTGAGCCTAATTTAACTCAGAATGGAAAGAATCAAATCTTATCTATGAAATTAAAAGTTTCTGAAACTCAATTTCTAGAATATAGATATGAAATTAAACCAGATGAATATATGGTAGATTTTACTATACGTTCTCAAGGTTTAAATAATGTGTTTAATAGCTCTAATCCTATTAATTTAGATTGGACTTTAAACGGATACAGACATGAAAAAAGTATTTACACAGAAAATACTATGTATTCTTACTACTACTTTAAAAGTGATGATGAAGTAGATTATTTAAATGCTGGTAACACAGAAGTTGTAAATGACTTAGATTGGGTAGCTTACAAGCAACACTTTTTTACATCTAACTTACTAACAGACACACCATTTAATAATGCAACTGTAACTTCTACAGACTTAGTAAATGATGAAAAATTAGATACCGTTTTTACTAAAAAATACGAATTAAAAACTCCTTTAGCATTAACTGCAGGTGAGCTTAATTATAATATGAAATGGTTTTACGGACCAAGTGATTATAACTTATTAAGCAGTGACCAATATAAAGGTACAGATTTAGAAGAAATTGCAGATTTAGGATGGGGTATTTTCGGTTTCTTAAACAGAACAATTTTTTACCCAGTATTTAATCTTTTAAAAGGATTGATGTCTAACTATGGTTTAATTATTATTTTAATGACAATTGTTGTTAGAATTTTAATGTCTCCTTTAGTTTATAAATCTTATGTTTCTAGTGCCAAGATGAAGGTAATTCGTCCAGAATTACAAGCCTTAAATGAGAAATATCCTGGAAAAGAAAATGCCATGAAACGTCAGCAAGAAACCATGGCTATTCAAAGAAAAGCTGGAGTTAGCATGATGTCTGGTTGTATACCAGCATTACTACAAATGCCTATTTTCTTTGCATTATTTAAATTTTTTCCAACAAACATTTCTTTAAGACAAGAAGGGTTTTTATGGGCACCAGATTTATCATCTTATGATGTTATTTTTAATTTACCTTTTGATATTCCATTTTATGGAGATCACGTAAGTTTATTTCCAATATTAGCATCTGTTGCTATATTCTTTTACATGAAAATGAATCAAAGTCAGCAAATGAGTATGCAAGCACCTCCACAAGAAGGTATGCCTGACATGAGTAAGATGATGAAATATATGATTTACCTATCTCCTATTATGATGTTGGTATTCTTTAACAGATATGCTAGTGGATTAAGTTTATACTATTTTGTATCGAATTTATTAACTATAACAATTATGTTAGTGATTAAAAATTATGTAATAGATGAAGATAAAATTCATGCTCAAATAGAAGAAAACAAAAAGAGACCAGAAAAGAAAAAGAGCAAGTTTAGACAAAGAATAGATGAAGCTATGAAACAAGCTCAAGAGCAACAAGCAAGACAAAAAAAATAAACTAGTAGTTTTAATAATACATAAAAAGTCCAAACTAAATTAGTTTGGGCTTTTTATGTATTAAAATATATATTTTTCTAAGATTTAATTGAAAAGTTCTTTGCTATCAATTTCTAAAGAAGCTAAAAAACCTGAAGCTTTAACAATATCATTATGCAAAACTCTATCTTCATTAACAATAGTTACTTCTGTTCTAAATAATTGAATTATTGATTCTAAAAAAGGTGAACTTTTTGCTTTCATAAAACTTAAAGCTTGAGAGGCTGTAAATAACTCTATTGCTAAAATGGTTTGTAAATTATCTACCACTTTTTTACATTTAGTTGCAGCATTAGCACCCATAGACACATGGTCTTCTTGCCCATTACTAGACTCTATAGAATCTACACTAGCAGGTGTTGCATATTGCTTGTTTTGACTAACAATACTAGCAGCTGTATATTGTGGAATCATAAAACCAGAATTTAAACCAGGATTAGAAACTAAAAACGGAGGCAAATGTCTATGACCAGAAACCAATTGATATGTTCTACGTTCAGAAATATTCCCTAATTCTGACAACGCTATTGCTAAAAAATCTAAACCCAAAGCTAAAGGTTGTCCATGAAAATTTCCTCCAGAAATTATTTCATCTTCATCTACAAAAATGTTTGGATTATCTGTAACAGAGTTGATTTCAGTTAAAAAGGTTTTTGTTACAAATCGGATAGTGTCTTTACTAGCTCCATGAACTTGTGGCATACATCTAAAAGAATATGGGTCTTGAACATGCTGTTTTTCTTGAGAAATGAGTTCACTATTTTCTAAAAAATCTTTTATTCTTTCTGCGGTTTTTAACTGTCCATTATGTGGCCTAGCTAAGTGTATAAGCTCATTAAAAGGCTCAATTCTTCCATCAAAACCCTCTAAAGAAAGTGTACCAATTACATCTGCTAAATAAGATAATTTATGAGCATTAAGTAAACAATGTATACCATAAGCAGACATAAATTGTGTACCATTTAACAAGGCTAAACCTTCTTTTGATTGTAAATTAATTTTATCCCAAGAAAAAATATGCAATAATTTTTCTGCAGAAATTTTTTCATTTTTATAATACACTTCTCCTAAACCAATAAGAGGTAAAGACAAATGTGCTAAAGGCGATAAATCTCCTGAAGCCCCTAGAGATCCTTGTGTATAAACAACAGGAATTATATTATGATTATAAAAGTCTATAAGTCTTTGTACAGTAGCTAATTGCACTCCAGAATTACCATAGCTTAATGACTTTATTTTAAACAAAATCATCAACTTTACTATTTCTTGTGGCACTTCATCTCCTGTTCCACAAGCATGACTCATTACTAGATTTTCTTGGAGCTTTTGCAGATTTTCATCACTAATTTTAACATTATACAAAGCTCCAAAACCAGTGTTAATTCCGTAAATTGGTTTCGAAATCGATTTCGTCTTGTGATCTAAATAAGCTCTACATTTTTCTATTTTTTGAATAGCTGATTCAGATAATGCAATTTGTTTATCATTTATAATAATAGACTGAATATCAGATAAATCTAAAGGTTGATTATCTATATAGTGTATAGAATTCATAAGTTGATTTGATTGAGTGTCAAATGTCTACATTCATTATTTGATTTGCAAATGATTTTAACAATTTTTATGCTTATGAATCCTTTATATTTGCATCGATTTTAAAAATATATAATGAAAAATCTAGCTATTCTACTTATTAGTTTGTTAATCATGTCTTCTTGTAGTCAAGAACATAAAAAAGACTATGTTACTTTACAAGGTAAACTTTTAAATAACAAAGACTCTGTTATTACCATATCTAATAGACAAGGTGTTGTTAAGAAAATTACTTTAGATGAAAATGGTAATTTTAAAGATACTTTAAAATTAAAATCTGATAAACCAGAAATTTATAATTTTTCTGTAAACCCTGGTAAAGCTGCACCAATCTATTTAAAAAATGGTTTTGATATTACTTTAGAAGGTGACTCAGATAATTTTATGAATAGCTTTAAATATTCTGGTGAAGGAGCATCTAATAGTAATTTTATTGTTGCTCAAATTAAAAAGAATCAAAGCATAAAAGACATACAAACCATTTTAGATTTAGAGCAATCTGAATTTGATAAAAAAATTAATACCTTAAAAAAAGAATATGATAGTATTTTAAATTCTTATGATAATTTAGATAGTACATTATATGCTGGCATGAACAAACAAAACAGCCAATTGATTACTTATTTTAAAAGTATTTATGACCAAAATTTAAGAATGGGTAAAGGTAGACCATCACCAACATTCAATAATTATTTATATGTAAAAGGTGGTACTAAATCATTATCAGATTTTCAAGGCAAATATGTTTACATAGATGTATGGGCAACTTGGTGTGGTCCATGTGTTGTACAATTTCCTTACTTGAAAGAGTTAAAGAAAGATTACAAAAACAAGAACATTGTATTTGTTGGTATTTCTACAGACGAAGCTAGAAGAAATGGTGGATCTTGGGAAGCTGCTGAAACAAAGTGGAGGAATTTTGTAAAAGAAAAAAACTTAGGAGACATACAATTATGGTCTGGTAAAGATTATTCTTTTCAACAAGCTTATGAAATTACTGGAATACCTAGATTTATTTTAATAGATCCAAAAGGTAATATTGTTGATGCTAACGCTCCAAGACCTTCAGATCCAGCATTAAAACAACTTTTAAACTCTTTAAATATTTAAGATTTTAGAAACCTAAAGAACCAATTAATTTACTACCAAGTCTTAAGAATGCATTTAAGAAAATTATAAAAGCAATAAAAAATAACATTACCATTCCAAAATCAAAGAATGAATTAATATCGTTTAATTCAATCATATGCTTTCCTGTCTTTATTACAATGAATGTTGTGATTACAAAAAGGATGAACTGTTGGATTGTACTTTTATACATAATATTAGGGTTTTAAGTTAAATACACCACAAAGTTCAACTTTTTATAGCATCAATTAAGAAATTTTAGACGAACAGTTCTATTCTGTAGTTAAACCAATTTTTAGCATCGACAAATCTAAAATTATAAAAATACTTTAGTAGCAAAAAGAAAAGGTGTAACTCTTTAATTAGAATTACACCTTTTATTTATTGAAATTATTTCTTTGTATCTATTCTTTATATATACCCATGTCTGCGTACTTATCCATTCTTTTAGCAACTAAATCAGCATCAGATAAATCTTTAAGTTCATTAAAAGCATCAATAATTTGATTTTGAACAGCTTTAAAAGCTCCTTCTCTATCAGAATGTGCTCCTCCAACTGGTTCTTTAATAATACCATCAATTAACTTTAACTTTTTCATATCTGTACCTGTTAATTTTAAGGCCTCTGCTGCTTGCTCTTTAAACTCCCAGCTTCTCCATAAAATAGAAGAACAAGATTCTGGAGAAATTACAGTATACCAAGTATTTTCCATCATGTACACTCTATCTCCTACTCCAATTCCTAATGCGCCTCCAGAAGCTCCTTCACCAATCACAATAGTAATGATAGGAGTTTTTAAACGTGTCATTTCAAAAATATTTCTTGCAATAGCTTCTCCTTGACCTCTTTCTTCGGCTTCTAAACCAGGGTATGCACCAGGTGTATCTAACAATGTTACTACAGGTATACCAAACTTTTCTGCCATTTTCATTAAACGTAAAGCTTTTCTATACCCTTCTGGATTTGCCATCCCAAAGTTTCTATATTGTCGAGTTTTGGTGTTATATCCTTTTTGTTGACCAACAAACATAAATGATTGATCTCCAATTTTACCTAAACCACCAATCATAGCTTTGTCATCTTTTACACTTCTATCTCCATGAAGTTCCATAAAAGTATTACCACATATTGCTTTGATATAATCTAAAGTATAAGGTCTATTTGGGTGTCTAGAAAGCTGAACCCTTTGCCAAGGTGTAAGGTTTTTATAAATATCTTTTCTAGCAGTGGCTAGTTTTTTTTCTATTTTTTTACATGTAGCAGTTACATCAACATCACTTTCTTCTCCAATAATTTGACATTTTTCAAGCTGATCTTGAAGTTCTTTTATTGGCATCTCAAAATCTAAATATTCCATTTTGCTAAAGTTTTGAATTTGTTGTTTGGACTAACAAACATACTATAAAATTTACTTTTTTTTGTTAAAGAAACTTATTTTTTTGATTTTACTTTTTGTAAAAACTTTTGTTTTAAGGCGGTTTTATTTTTTATGATTCCGTTTAAAAGTACAACACCCAAAACAATACATGCTCCTAAATAAAATTCAGGGTTCATTTTTTCTTTATCTCCAAAAATAAATAATGCTAAAATTATGGCATAAATAGGCTCTAAATTAATAGTTAACATTACAGTATAAGGAGATAAATATTTCATCACTTTTACAGAAGCTATGAATGCATATGCAGTACACACACTACTTAAAATAAATAAGTATATCCAATCTGATTTTGGTAAGTTAAAAAATGCTACACTAAAACTTTGGCTAAAAAAAAGATAAACTGCTACAAACAAAGTACCAAATAAAAGTTGATAGAATGAAATACGATTAGCATCGTGTTTTTTAATAAAAAGTCCATTTAAAACTGCAAAAAGAGATCCTAAAAAAGAGGATATTAATGCATATATAATTCCTAATTTATATTGGCTTTCGAAATTAAAAATGATATATAAGCCTAGAATAACCAATAACCCTAGAATAATCTCTAATGATTTAATTCTTCTTTTAAAAAAAATAGGCTCTATTAATGAAGTAAAAAATGCACCTGTACTCATAGTCACTAAAGCTACTGATACATTAGAAACTTTAATGGCTTTAAAAAAGAAAATCCAATGTGTTGCTATTATTATACCTGTAAATAAAAATTTAACTAGTGCTCTTTTATCAACCAAAAAAGATTTTTTTCTAAGTAAAAAATAAAAGGCAATAAATATAGAAGCTAAGCCCATTCTAAAGAAAACTAAGGGGATTGCATCAATTGAAATTAAAGCTCCTAAAATAGCTGTAAACCCCCAAATAAAAACAATAAGATGGAGTAGTAAATAATGTTTTAATTTACTTTCTTGCATTTAGATACAAATAAATGGCTATACAGCCGAATAAAATATTAGGCACCCAAACGTATAATAATGAATTAACACCAGCTACAGCACCCAATACTTCTGAAATTTTTAGGAAGAAAACATAAATAAACATCATACCAATACCAATTGCTAAATTAATCCCTGTACCTCCTCTTCTCTTTCTAAATGCTAAAGCAACTGCTATGATGGTTAATATATAAGATGCTAATGGTAAACTAGTTCTTTTATGAAATTCTACTAAATATGTATTTAAATTCTTTACACCTCTTTTTCTAGATAATTCTATAAAATCATATAATTCTCCTGAAGGCATTTCTTGAGAAAGTGCAGATTTGTAAATTAAATCTTTTGGTGTAAAATTAAAAACAGTATCTATTTTACTACCTGATGAAATGCTATCTTTTTTATTATCTATAACTCTTAGGCGCCAATTTAAAAGCACAAAATTAGAGTCTTTTACATTATACCTAAAGTTATCAGAAACCAACTTAGATTTTAATTTTAATCCATCATAAACTTCTGAGGTAAAATCATATCCTGAGTTAGATTCTGTATTAAAATTTCTTATATAAATGTAGGTTGTATCAGTAAGCTGAAGGCTAAAATCTGTTACAAAACGCATTTCATTCTTTCTATTCTTTTTAATGTATTCTAACTCAAATGCTTTTCTTACTTTACTGCTTTCTGGTACTACAAAATGATTCATTACTAATGATAATAATGTTACTAAAGTTGCACCAATAAAGTAAGGATATAAAAATCTTGTAAAGGAAACTTTTGCATTTGTTATAGCAATAATCTCTGTATTATTTGAAAGTTTTGAGGTAAATAAAATTACAGCAATAAATAATGCTAAAGGCATAAATGTATTTGCATAGTAAATGATAAAATTTTTATAATATTCATCTACCACTTGATAGAATCCTAAATCTGGATTCTCTAGAAAATTATCAATTTTTTCTGCTATATCTATAGCAATAGCAATAGGTATTAAGATTAATAAGGTAAAAAGGAATGTTACCAAAAATCGTTTTAATATGTACCAATCTATAATTTTCAAATTACAAACGTTTATCCATTTGTTTAACCATTTTATCTTTCCATTCTCTAAAATCTCCTGCTAAAATATGCTTCCTTGCTTCTCTAGTCAACCATAAATAAAATCCTAAATTATGGATAGAGGCAATTTGTTTACCTAACATTTCTTTAGCAGCAAACAAGTGTCTTAAATATGCTTTAGAGTATAATGTATCTGCATAAGTAATTCCCATTTCATCAATAGGAGAAAAATCTTTTTCCCATTTTTTATTTTTGATATTTATAGTTCCATGAGCTGTAAATAACATACCATTTCTTGCATTTCTGGTAGGCATTACACAATCAAACATATCAATCCCTAAAGCAATATTTTCTAGGATGTTTATTGGAGTTCCAACACCCATTAAATATCTAGGTTTATCTTCTGGTAAAATTTCTGTAACGACCTCAGTCATAGCATACATTTCCTCTGCTGGTTCACCAACAGAAAGACCTCCAATTGCATTGGCTTGTGCACCAGCATTAGCTATATATTCTGCAGACTGTCTTCGTAAATCTTTATAAGTACTACCTTGCACAATAGGAAAGAATGTTTGCTCATATCCATATTTAAAAGGTAACTTTTCTAAATGATTCATACATCTATCTAACCATCTATGAGTCATATGCATAGAACGTTTTGCATAATTGTACTCACAAGGATAAGGAGTACATTCATCAAAAGCCATTATAATGTCTGCACCAATTGTTCGTTGAATTTCCATGACATTTTCTGGAGTAAAAAAATGCGTTGAACCATCTATATGACTCTTAAATTTTACACCTTCTTCATTAATCTTTCTTCTTCCAGAAAGTGAATACACTTGATACCCTCCAGAATCTGTAAGAATATTTCTATCCCAATTCATAAACTTATGTAAACCTCCTGCTGCTTCTAAAACTTCTAATTTTGGACGTAAGTATAAATGATATGTATTTCCTAAAATAATATCAGGATTAATTTCATTTTTTAATTCAGTTTGATGTACACCTTTTACTGTACCAACTGTACCAACTGGCATAAAAATTGGTGTTTCAATAACTCCATGATCAGTTTTTATAACACCTGCTCTAGCCTTACTTTTTGGGTCCGTAGATTTTAAATCGAATATCATTGTCGGCAAAGATACCATTTATGTATACAATGAAAAACTAAATTAATCTTAAAGATATCTACTAAAATCGTCGTTTCTTTTTTGAAGAAAAACCATTATTTTTCTTTTTATTTTTTGGTGATGATTTTCTAAAAGAAGCACTTTTTTTATTAAAGTCATTTTTACTAGGCGAATGATTTCTTTTAGGTTTTGGTTTCTTTAAAGTCTCTTTAATAACTGAGGCTTCTTCAGTTTTAGATGAAGTAGCTATCATTTTATTAATAACCTTTAACTCATCTTCTGTTAATTCTCTCCAATCACCAGGCTTTAAATTTCCAAGAGTAACATTCATAATTCTAGTACGTTTTAATTTAGTTACTTCATAACCCAAATATTCGCACATCCTTCTAATCTGTCTGTTTAACCCTTGAACTAAGATGATTTTAAAAACTTTTTCCGATAGCTTTTCTACTTTACATTTTTTAGTAACTGTACCTAAAATAGGAATTCCATTACTCATTTTATGTATGAATTGATCGTCAATTTTCTTATTAACACTAACTAAATATTCTTTTTCATGATTGTTGCCAGCTCTTAGAATTTTATTGACAATATCACCATCATTAGTTAAAAAAATTAACCCTTCAGATGGCTTATCTAAACGACCTATTGGAAATAAACGTTGTGGATGATTAATTTGTTTAACTATATTTTTTTTCTCTTTAGAATCAGTTGTAGAAACAATGCCAATTGGTTTATTTAGAGCAATGTAAAGTGTTTTTTGTTTACTTTCAATGGTTTTACCATCAACTTTTACAACATCATTCTCAAAAACTCTATTGCCTAATTGAGTAGATTTTCCATTAATAGTAACCCTTCCTTCTGTGATTAATTTTTCAGCATCTCTTCTAGAACACATTCCAGTAGAGCTGATAAATTTATTTAGGTTTATAGATTGTTGATTGTTGTTTTCCAAAAAAAATAATTTGAGTAAAAGTAAGAATTCAATTACAATTCAATTGTTCTAAAAGTAAGATTAATTCTGGGTGAGTTCACTTTTTTTGTGGGTGGTAATCTATGTAACCAGTTTGTTTGTGTTCCTTCTTTCATTACTAACAAACTCCCATTTTCTAAAAATACATCAATTCTTTGTTTATTTTTTTTATGCTTAAAAGAAAATTTTCTTTCAGCTCCTAAAGATAAAGAGGCAATAGCCCCATTTTTTTTTAGCATTTTTTCACCATCAGAATGATAAGCCATTCCTTCCTCTCCTGAATGATATAGGTTAAGTAGGCAAGAATTATATGTTTCATTACTTTCTTTTTCCACAATTTCTTTTAATACTAATAATTCTTTTGTCCAAAGATTTGCTTTTTTTGTGATTTTAGAATAGGTATAGTCATATTCTGAATCACCATACCAAGCTACCTTTCTTTTAGTTACAATTAATTTTCCAAATATTATGGCTTCATCATTTTTCCAATTTATATTTTCTAAAAGAGAGTTATAGTAAAAATCACATTGAGTTTTATTTAAAATTTTTCCATGATAATTGGTTATACCATCAAATGGAAGTATATTTTGTATTTTTTCTGAAGAAAATAAGTCCATGAAATAAATATAAATAAAAAAACCTTACAACTATTGTTATAAGGTTTTTGCGGAGAAAGAGGGAGTTGAACCTCTCTATAATTTATCTGAAAATCAATGTTTTACAAAAATTTATTTGAAAAGTGACACCGATTTAGACCCCTAATTTTACCTACTAAAAAACACTAAATTGTATGACATAAAGATACAAAAAATCGTACTAAAATTTAAACTAGTTATTAAAAAATAATTAGCTATTCTTAAAATTCATTAATCTTTGAAACTGAATTTTTCAATAAAAAACCTGTTCATTTTTTAGTACAATAGGTTTAAATTATTTTGAATTCTATTAGTAATATCTTTTCGAACTTCAGCTTTTTTTGCATAAAATTTCCAATTACCAACAACAGCATTTATCTCTTCTATAATCTTTTCACCTTTTTTAATGTTATTATCTTTAGCAATCGTCATTAAATCATCTTTTGTAATACCCAATCTTTTGCTATTAACACTTAAGGTTTGTTTATTTACCCAATGATTGGTTTCATCAAATGAAAAGCATAAATCATAGGCAGGTGATAAAGCCCAATTTTCATTTTGTTTTAAGAGAAATGAAAAGTTTTTTGTGTGATCATCATAGTTTGTAGCCAAAACATTAAAAACCATTCGTTTAAACATTTCCTCTGCTTCAGGATAGGTTAATCGAAGTAATCTCATCGTTTGAAAAAGCTGCTCGTAACTAAAACCGTACATATCATTAAAATCATAATGCTGCAATCCACAAAATGATTGTATGTGATGTTTACTATTACCCTCTCTATCGAAACGTTTTGTGATGAAATGCGCTCTACCATTTTCTTCTAAAAGTTCACAGTCACTAATATTAATACCACAATCTTTAGCCATTAGGTAATATGCATACTCTACTCTACCCCAGCCAGAACTTTCCCCAAATTGAGCACCACTTACACCATCTAATTTTATTAACCAATGTTCGAAACCTTTAGGTACACTCGTTTGCCCAGATCGAATCTCTTTGGTCTGTGGATTATAAGCAATAACTGCTTTGGGTCTTGCACCACCTGCAGAAGTCCCAATTTTAAGAATATCTTGCATTGCTTTTTCTTCTTCTTTATCAATATTTGTTAGGAAGTTTTCTCTTTCATTGAGCATTTTTTTGGCAACATCTACTAAACTGTCCAATTCTAATGAAAACGTATTTTTACTAGATTTAATTTGAGTGGGTTCAAACTCCAAAGCCCCCATTCCTCTTTTACCAATGAAACATAATTTCTCTACTGGATTCATACTGTTTTCTGGACGACCTTGTTTTGCTAACCAAACATTTATTAAACGATTACCATATTTATCTGGTAAAGCATCTGCTAAAAGCCCTGGTAAACCTTTAAAAGTATCTTCTATTTCGTTTCTGCCTTTTCTTAATTCAGGAAAACTATAAATTGTATCTCCATTTTCAATAGGCATTTTAATAGGAGATAAGTTCCATCCCTTTCGAATAAAATCTGGATCGTATTGAAAAAATCCTAATTGTTGTTCTTGATCCCAACGAACTGCTCCTGCTAATTCTCCCCATATTTTAACCTCTGCTACATCTACCATCCTAAATCTTCTTTTTGTTTACTACTATTCTTACTCCTAACACGTTCTTTTTGCTGCTTCTTTTTTAGTTTGGCATATTCTAGCGGACTTATTTGTTGATTGAATTGAAAGTTCTTTAGTAAATGAAGTTGTTGCAAAGAGCGTAAAATTTGAATTAAACTAGACAACGTAATAGACTCTCCGTTTTCTATTTTACCAATCGTATATCTGTTTAAACCAGCTATTGAAGCTAGTTGCGCTTGTGTTTTATTTTGCTGAATTCTTGTGTTCTTAACAAAGTCACCAATTTGTGTTACAATTGCAGTATCTGATAAACTAGCGAAGTTGATGTTAGTATTTGCCATCTTTATATGATTAAGTATTGAATAATGTTAGCATTTACCAACAAATATAATGATTTTAAACAAAACATCAATAAATATGATAGTTTTTACTATCATTAAAAGAGATAAACAACTTAATGATAGTTTTTACTACCAAAAAAAATGCTAAAAATTGAACTAGTTAAAGAAATATAAATAACTAAATATTAGACAATAAATCAGGTTTAATTGATGATTAAGTGAGAAACTTGTTCATATTTTATGCCTGTGTACTCACAAAATTCATCAATGGTTAGGAACTCTTTGGTGGTTTTGTTTAGCTCTGTTTTAATTTTGTGTACCAATCTAACACTTTGACGATAACTTTTACCAGTAATGATCTGTACGTCTTTTGGATAGATGCACACTCTTTGCATCTCTTTTTTCATATACTATCTATGCTTTTGCTATGGTGTTGCCTTACTCCATCAATATACTGATTTTTAGAGAACTTACACCAACTATTAATGACACTGTTTGTCATTTGTTCCAATGGGTGACATCTGGAACAGTCACTCCTTTTTTTATTGATTAAAAGCTCTAATATTTGAGTGTATAATCATTAAAATTTAGAAATTATGGCAAGACAAAAAGGAATTATTAAACTAAAGGGTACTATTGGAGATATTACCTTTTAAAAAACAAAAGATGGCCATTTGGCTAGAGAAAAAGGAGGCATTGATGCCAAACGAATTGCAACAGATCCAGCGTTTCAAAGAACACGTGAAAATGGTTCTGAATTTGGAAGAGCAGGAAAAGCAGGTAAAGTATTAAGAGTTGCTATGCGTTTACTTTTATTAAATGCATCTGACAATAGAGTGGTGAGTAGATTGCACAAATCTATGGTAAAAGTGCTTCAAGCAGACACTGTAAGTGAGCGTGGATTAAGAAATGTAATTGATGGAGAAGCAGAATTATTGACAGGATTTGAATTCAATATCAACGGAAAACTAGGAACTAGTTTGTTTGCTGCATATACCTCAACTATTGATCGAGTTGCAGGAACTTTGGATATTGATATTCCAACTTTTATTCCTGCAAATATGATTGCAGCTCCTAATGGAACAACTCATTTTAAAGTAATTTCTGGAGGAGCAGAAATTGATTTTGAAAATGAAACTTCTGTTGTAGAAACTTCAGAAACTGCCATTTTACCTTGGGATGCCAATGCAACTGCAGCTATTAATTTAAGCAATGCTGTTACTGCAAATAGTACACACCCTTTGTTTTTAGCTCTTGGAGTTGAATTTTACCAGGAAGTAAATGGAAATATGTATCCGTTGAAAAATGGTGCATACAATTCCCTTTCTTTGGTAAAAGTAGATGGAGGTGTCTAATGATCTTCGTTTTACATAGAACCTATTTTCCTGAAGGAACACAAGGAATATTACTTTTGAATGGACAGTTTATTTGTTACACCATAGAACTACCTTGGATTCAAAATAAGCGAAACATTTCTTGTGTTCCTGAAGGTTTATACACTTTACAGCAACGATACAGTTCTAAATTTAAGTATCATTTACATTTAAAAAACGTTGCAGACAGAAGCTTGATATTAATTCATCCAGCCAATGATGCAAAAAAAGAATTAGAAGGTTGTATTGGACCCGTAAGTTATCATACAGGGATTGGAAAAGGAAATTTGTCAAGAAAAGCATTACATAAATTAACGAGTTTGGTTTTACCAGCACTTGCTAAAAATACACAAGTGCAATTGCGAATTACCTCTTCCCTATCCTATTTTAAAAGTCAACATTTCACTTAAAAAAATCATATTATGAATATTCAAGAACGTGCAAAAGCACCTACACCCAAATTTTTCAAAGTTTTAAGAACTATTGGTTTGTCTTTATTAGCAGTTAGTGGAAGTCTTTTAGCCGCTCCCATTACATTACCAGCTGCAGTTGTTACTGTTGCAGGATATGTTGCAGTTGCTGGAAGCGTTATTTCTGCAGTAAGTCAAGTTACTGTGGATGAATCCGAAGTAGAAAAAACAACTGATGGCACTAAAAAAAATCAAGGGCCATGAACACGAACATCCAACTAAAAGTAGGAACTGCATCAGGAACTTTATTGAGTATTAGTCCAGGAATATTTACGCAAGATATTGTAAAAACTATTATTTTAGCTGTGATTGGAGCAACCGTTAGTTTTGTTGTCTCCTTACTCTTAAAAAAGATTACAAAGCATAAAAAGAAAATCTAATAATCATTAAAAAGATTCTGAAATAAATTCAGAACAAGATTCAGTTTTGATTTGGTAACCTTTACTGAATTGAAAAAGTCCGATCATTTGATTGGACTTTTTGTTTTTACTTTTATTAATGTACTTTTTGAGTTAAAATGGTATATAATTTTTCATTAATATAATAATTACCTGTGCCCAATTTTTGTTTTTTCAAGATTCCATCCTTTGCCAATTTATTTAAGTAATTCGCAGCTGTAATTCTTGACACTCCTAAATCTCGTTCTATAAATTCAATTTTCGTGTAAGGATGCTGAAATAAATTATTTAATAAATCTTGGCTATAAAACTTATAATTATCTCTAATTAAATGTTTGTATTCTAGCATTAATTGCTGAATGTCTTTTATTAAAATGATGGTTTGTTTAGAAGTTTGCTCAACAGATTGAATGATATACATTAACCAGTTTTCCCAATTATCTGTAATTCTTACTTCTTGTAATAATTCATAATATTTAGCTTTATTTTCGATAATAAACCTACTCAAATATAATATTGGTAAATCCAATAAATCTTTCATTACTAAATAGAGTACGTTTATTATTCTTCCTGTTCTACCATTACCGTCATAAAAAGGGTGTATGCTTTCAAATTGATAATGTATAATTGCCATTTTTACAATTGGGTCAAAATCAGATAATGTATCATCATTTATAAACTGCTCTAAATTTGACATTAAATCTTTGATTGTATCATAATCTTGTGGAGGCGTATAAACCGTTTCTCCAGTTTTCGCATTTTTCAAAGCAGTTCCAGGAACTTTTCTAAATCCTGCATTATTTTTCTCTAATTCAGATTGAATTAGAATGATGTCATTATTGGTTAAAATATTTCTCTTTGAAATTAATGAATACCCTATTTTTAATGCAGCAATATAATTTTGAACTTCTTTAGCATCTAAAGATTTTAAACCCTCAAAGTTTAGTTCGGCTTTATATAGATCATCGTGAGTTGTAATGATATTTTCAATTTCAGAACTATCTTTTGCCTCTTGGAGACCAAGCGTATTTATTAGGATATTTTCATTTGGAATACTAGATATCAAACCTTTTAATTCTGCTAAAGCTCTATGTGCCTCATTTAATTTTTTAAGTACCATTTTAGTTTCTATGTCCTTTTTTAAAGGCAGTTTTTCAAGATTAAAACCATTCATAATGATAAGAAATTCAATTTTTCTTTACAAAGATAGCTTATTATGTAAAGAAAATTCAATTTTCTTTACATAATAATTTCAAATGATCTATTTTTTGATTTTTTTATACATACTCTTATAATCGTGATTGTTCCAAAAAAGCAAAAAATAGTACCAATAAAAATAATGTGAGACTTTTTGTCCCATGTATAATGCATCCTATTTTTAAACCCCTTCTAAAAAACTTCAATTTGACTTTAAAACAAAATGACTTTGACTTTTAATCCTTTTTGTTTTGCCAATTCAATCATATTTTTAGTTCCTCTGCTCTTTCCATCCCAAAAAGCGATTAAAGCATCTGCAGCAATTGCCATTTCTTTATTTCTTTTTGGACCTGCAGCTTTTCCGAATTTATTCCATTCTGCAGGAAATTTTATTAGGTTCAATCCTTTTTGAATTGCATACTGAATTCCTAATTTATCTGCTCCTTTATAGTGATTCCCAGAAACAATTTCAATATTTTTTTGATTCTGGAGGAATTCGTCGCATTCTTTTTTCAGTTTTTGATAATTGATGAAGTTTCTAGAACCTGCTATAATTACTTTCATGTTTTGGTTGGTGGTTTTATTCCTTTTCATTTTTTCTTGATAAAAAACGAAACAAAAAATCAAGACTCACTTTTATTTTATTTGAATTCTACTTTTTATTTCATTTTCGAACCCAGACCGCAAGCTCTTTGGGTTCTCTGAATTCCACAAAAATTGAATTCTTACAAAAAATAAAATAGGTCGTTTGGGATTTTCTTTAATGAATGAATATGGTTTAGATTTTGAAATACTAAATAAATTTCAGGATGCTGCGCCATTTAAGATCTTAGCAAAGCGATTTTTAGTTTTGAAATGGTTGTCAACTGTTGCTGCAAGTTTTCTTCGAAAGCTGTTATTTTTTTGAGTTTTTCAACTTTCATTTGCCATTGCTGCGCTTCGTAATTTTGTAAAGCTGCATTGATTACTTTTTTAGCATCTGAGATACCAATAAAAGGAATTACAGACCCTTTTAAATAATAAGCAAAGAATTGCCCTACCTTTAAGGATAAGCACAAGTAATACAGGGATTCTCTTTCTGCTCTTGTGCTTGTAGTAATTACAAAGCAATTTGGGCAAGGTTTATCTAGCGGTTTTCCGCTATTTAACCCTTTGTTAAGTATGTAAAAATGAGGTTTTGCGTACGTACGACCAGGTTGGTGTGTCTTGATCTGAAAAGTTGACATGGGTATCCAATTTAAAATTATGCTTCGCTGCGTTTGCTCACGCATTTTTTATTTTATTAGTGGAGTTTGCGAATTCCGTTTCACTCCATTTCGCACATAATTTTTTTTTGGAACTAAAAAGAGATATGCCAGTATAAAAGTGCCTTGGATAGGCTGTCAATGTTTTTGAATAAAAGTTTTTTATACAAATGTTGATTTAAAAGAAAAAGGCTATTGAAAAAGTTTTATTTAAAACCCGTAGGGCTTGACCTTTATAGCCTTTTAGCGTTGGATGATGTGAGGCACTTATATTTGCTATCTTTTTTTATTTTATTCTACTTCTAAAATAGATGAATTAAGTGTAGCTTTTACCTCTATATGAAGAACGAAGGTAATTTTCGTTATAATTTACCCTTGTTCTTATTAATGAAACCCTTTTTCATATAGATACTATATTTAAAAGCATATAAAATCATATTATTTCACTATATTATATCTAAAAACATATAAATTAGTATATTTGTCTATATTTATATTTAAAAGCATATAATGAAGTTATTATCAGAGTTTGTAAAAAAACGTAGAAAAGAAGTGCATCTAACACAAGAGGAGTTTGCAGAACGAGCAGGTGTCGCTTTAACAGTTATCCGAAAAATAGAACAAGGTAAAACCAATTTAAATTTAGGAAAAGTGAATTTGGTTTTGGCAATGTTTGGTCATGAATTGGCGCCCGTAGAAAGAAAAAACGTAGACGATGAGACAAGGTAAAGTATATTACAAAGACACGCTTGCAGGTAACATCATAGAAACTGTAGATGGAGATTATATCTTTAGATATGATGCTTCTTATGTAACCCATTACCCAAAACAATTTATCACGTTTAGTATGCCTGTAAAAACTGAAGCCTATACCTCTGATCGATTGTTTCCTTTTTTTGAAGGATTGATACCAGAAGGATGGTTGTTAGAAATTGCCACTAAAAATTGGAAAATAAAAGCCAATGACAGAATGGGGTTATTGTTAGCCTGTTGTCAAAATTGTATTGGAGCTGTTAGTGTTGTACCTATAAAAGAAAACGATGAAGCCTAAAAATAACTGCCTGTATTGTTACAAAGCATTGACTAACGAAACGGATTTTCATGAAAAATGTGCGCTAGAATTCTTTGGAACCAAAGAAGTACCAAAGATTCCCTATAGTCTTGAAGATATGGGTGCACTCGCGCAACATGTTGTAGAAAGAAGTATTACAGTACCAGGAGTACAACCAAAACTATCCATGTCTTTAGAAAAAAATGCAGCAACTAAAGAAAACCCCAGACTTACAGTAGTTGGTGCTTTGGGAGGGCATTATATTTTTAAACCACCTACGCCACAATTTAGAGAAATGCCAGAAAATGAGCATTTGACGATGCGAATTGCAGAGGCCTTTGGTTTGAATGTTGTCCCTTCTAGTTTGATACGTCTTGCTTCTGGAGAACTCGCTTATATTACCAAAAGAATTGATAGAACCTCTGAAGGAGAAAAAATACATATGTTGGATTTATTTCAGGTTACTGAAGCCTATGATAAATACAAAGGCTCTATGGAAAAAGTAGGAAAAGCCATTGGTCAATATTCTACGAATACGTTACTTGATAAAATCTTCTTTTTTGAATTGACTTTATTCAGTTTTTTAACTGGTAATAATGACATGCATTTAAAGAATTTTTCTTTGATAGAAAGTGTTTCTGGATGGATTTTGGCACCTGCATATGATTTGTTAAATGTTAGCATTGTTTTACCAGAAGACACAGAAGAATTAGCACTTACACTAGCAGGAAAAAAGAGAAAGTTACAAAAGGAACATTTTGAAAAACTAGGACAACTTTTAGCTTTAACAGACAAACAAATTAAAGGTGTTTTTAAACGAATGTTCAAAAATAAAATGAAAGCGAACCAATTGATCAACGCTTCTTTTTTATCTGATGAAATGAAAACAGCTTACAAAACTGTATTAGAAAAAAGATATCAACGTATGGAATAATTGAAACTAACTTTCAGGGGAAAAGCGCGTAGGTGGAGGTAATTAGTGATGTTGTAGGAGTGAAAAAATAAATAAAGGACGTTTTAATTAAAATTGCTTTACGGCTGCACTCGGTATAGTTAGCACAAGTGCTACTCTACGCTCATTTGCACGTAAAGTGAAAAAAAATGTTCTTTTTTTATGCGCGGTGTTGAGGTGGTTGAATGGAATGAGAGAAAGGAAACCGAAGTTGCTGGATGCAAGGAAGCATAGAGGTATCTTGAATGAACGGAATGAAACTACCACAGACACATGGCAAACATTACTAATTGCTGTAACCTACACCTTTGAAAGGGTGGTGGGGAAAGTGGACTAAAATCTTTTGCTTAGCGAAATGAAACAAACAAATACTTGAGATAAGGAAGACTTGGACTTAGCGATGGTTTTGTGCAGCTTGAATGAGATAAGTAACAGATTTTACTTACGGATTTAAGCTTTGAAAGAAAGGATTTACAGTATATGTTTTTTTGAATTATAGCACTATTTATATATTAAACTAAAAATAATATTGATAATTCCTTTCTGAACTTTGGCAAGCGGCTATTTAGCACACGACTTTTCTATTTTTACGTGAGTTCATGAATAGCAACGAATAACATATAGAACTACAAATTTAAGACGCGTGCGCAGCTATTTTACATAATGGCGTTATAGGGCAGAAAGTGAATGAATGTACCTATAACTGCGCATTATGAACGGTGCTTAAAACCAAATAAAATCAGCTAAAATTTTGAATTAATTTTGTTTGTGGATTTTCACTATACATATTTCCTGATTTGACGATTGCAAAAGCCTGTTTTATAAGTTTGTTCATCACTGCTATTAATGCTAGTTTCTTTGGTTTTCCACGCTCTACCAATCTATCAAAAGTTTCTTTACAAGCTTTATTGCATACTTTAGCCATCATTGCGCACATATAAAGCGTTGAACGTGTGTGAGCATCACCGACTCTACTAATTCCTCGATAACCTCTAATTGATGAACCGGGTTCATTGATGCAAGGAGATATACCTATAAAGCAAGCAAACTCTTTGGCTGTATTAAAGTTTTTAAATGCATTTGATACGATGATGAATTCAGTCGCTGTAATCCTGCTTATACTTGGAATAGAGCATAACTGGTCATAAATATCTTTGCAATGTTCTTTTACAATACATTCCATTTCGTCCTCGATTTTTTTAATTTGAGTGTTATTGGATTTGATTGTTGATTTGCAAATTTTTAAAGCCATTTTACTGGTATTATCTCTTCGTTGTAAAACGTGTTTTTGATTTAATAAGGCTCGGTTATTTCTTTTGAGCATTCTGACCAATGAGCGTAATTGTTTAAGTTCTTGAACAAATTCCTCTGGCGCAGTATATAGCTTTGGTTTCATACGATAACCATATTCAGCTATGAGCATGGCATCGGCTTTATCTGTTTTGGTTCTGCTTAATTTAGTTTGTGTAAAACGTTTGATTTGCAAGGGGTTTACAACAGACACATCTATTTCTTTTTTTGATATAGCTAAAGCTAATAATAGATGATAAACACCTGTGGCTTCCATAATACACCAACAATTCCCATCTATAGTTTTTAAAAAGGATTTGACTCCTTTTTTATTATTCCTATAGACTTTAGTACTAATGACTTGATCTTCGATTCTGTAAGCCACAACAAAATCATCTTTGGCACATCAATGCCTACATAAGTTTTTTTCATAATTTTACCATATTAAGTTACTAGATAATCAAGGCAACCTCTTTTGAATCTTAACATCCTGATACAGGCTCAAAAGGCCTAATGAACGGTTCAAGTTAAAGAAGTAAGGAAAAGCGGATTGGGCATAACTCACGAGTTCTAAATACTCAATGTAACGGTAACCTTATTGCTTTTCCTTTCTTGATTGTCTTTTTGTAAATATCTAAAAAAAGGTAAAAGTCGATTATCATAACGCACAGGATTAACCCTAATGTAACACATCTCAATCTCTAACACTTTTACCTTTAAGTTTTCATTTTAAAAACAGTGGACTCTCCGCCACATCACCAGCCTCTAAATCCACTATTTTTAAAACGTAGTTAGAAGGTTGCTTAAATTATTGCCAAGAGCAGAGTTAAGAAGCCGTTTTAATGGTTTTTAACGTCACTTGGCTATAGTTTTTCTAGTGAATTACAAACATAGGATGTAACTTAGCTTTGGTATAAAAACTGTAATAATTTTATTTATTTATAAAAAAGTCTATATTGCAATAAAAATTAACCTTAAAAGTCTTTGTAGACTTTTTTCATTGCTATGATGAAAAAACTATATATCCCCATTAACAGACTATCTGTTATTTTACTTTCATTTATACTAACCATTGCTTTATATGGGTTTACAAAATACGCAGTAAATACATTTTTTGTTTTGGATGTAGAGATTTCTGTTGAAAAACAAATTATCTGTATTAATGAAACAAACACAATAACTTTTACAGGATCTGGTGGGACTGCACCTTATACTTTTCGATATAGCATAAATGGATCTGAACAAACACCACCTGGCCAGTCTGACAATAATGGTATCTTTTCTTTTGATTTTAACGAGACAACTGCTGGAGATTATGAGATAAGAGTTTTAAGTATTAGTGACAGCGATAATCCACCTACAGTAAATACAGTTGATAAACAATATATAATTACTGTAAAACCACCACCTACTGTAGATTTTTCTTTTACCAATGACAATGCGTGCTCGGGTGAAACAGTTCAATTTACGTCTAATGCAACTGGGGAGGGACCACTAACTTATTTGTGGAATTTTGGTGATGGAGTCACTTCAACTTTACAAAATCCAGCTCATGTCTATACAAGCCTTGGTTGTGGAGAAACAGATTTTGGTGTTAATTTGATAGTTACTGACAGAAACGGGTGTACAAATAGCATTGCTAAACAGATAAAAGTAAAAGATAAACCAGATATCGAATTTTTTGATACACAAGCTGGAAATTTTGACAATTGTGGTGGAGCGTCTGATAGTTATACCATTTCAGTTGGCAATAGCTCTACCTCTACTTGTGTAGGTGACTTTTTTATTGATTGGGGAGATGGAACAACCGAAACAACGACAACATTTCCTGTAACACACACTTATACGCAAATAGCTGTTTTTGATTTAAAAATTAGAGCTGAAGGAGATAATGGTTGTTCTAACGAAGTAAGTTATGAAGTGAAAAATGTAAGTAATCCTGCAGGAGGATTAGCAAGCCCTGGTAGTACAAGTAATGTATGTGTAATTGATGCCGAGTTAACATTTACAGTAACAAATTTTGAAAATAATTCTGATGATACTACTTATACTATAGACTTTGGTGATGGAACGCCTACACAAACATATACTCATGCTGAAATTACAGCCGATAATGAGTTAACACACCAATATTTAACAGGAAGTTGTACAAGACCAAATGGACAATTTATTGTAACGCTAAACATGGAAAATGCTTGCGGTACTACAGATGCCACAGTAAATAATATTGTTATACTAGAACCTTCTGTTGCATCTTTTGAAAGTCCTGAAATTAGTTGCATTAATTCTTCAATAACTTTTAACAATACTACATTTATCGGTGATAACCCTGGCTGTACAAAAGGTGCTAATTTTAGATGGGATTTTGGTGATGGTACCATCGTAAATGATGTGAATACAAGTACATCTTCAAATCAAACACATACCTATACAACTCCTGGAACTTATACTACAACATTAAGTGTTACAAGTAGATGTGGGACAGATACGTTTACTAAAACTATTTGTATAGAACCTAAAACTACTGCTGATTTTAGTGTTAATACTGAAGAGGGATGTATCCCTTTAAATGTTACTACTACGAACAATGTTAACGAGGCAAATTTATGTTCAACACCAACTTATGAATGGAGTGTAAGTTATGATAATGCTAATTGTGGCACAGTATCTAATTGGGAGTTTATAAATAGTACTAACAAAAATTCTAAAAATCCGCAGTTTAATTTTATTACTTCAGGGAGGTATACGATTACACAAAAAGTTACAACCAATTGTGGTGTTGAAACCATATCTAAAGTTATTAATGTAAAACAACCCCCTACAGTAAGTATTAACCCAATAAATGATATTTGTGGGACTGGAACGATAACACCTACTGCTACCATTGAAGAATGCACGTCTAATGAAGGAGGAGTTACATATAACTGGACCTTTGATGGAGGAACGCCTGCTACATCTACATCAAAAGAGCCAGGAGAAATTACTTACGCAAATGCTGGGGATTTTGAGGTGACACTTGAAGTTACCAATGAATGTGGTGTTTCTACTAAAGCTACTAAAAGTTTTGAAATATTCGAAAAACCTGTTTTAACTAATACGGATTTGAATCAAGAGATTTGTTCTGGGCAGGCTACTACTGAAATTAATTTAACTAGTAATGTAACTAACCCTGACTATAGTTGGATAGCGACTGCTAGTAATGGAATTACTGGCTTTATACCTTCTGGAAATACTGCTACTATACCATCACAAATATTAATTAATAATTTAAGTACACCAGGCACCTTAACTTATCGTGTAAATTTATCTAAAGATGGATGTGATGGAGATGCAGTAGATTTTGTGATTACTGTAAATCCTGCACCATTTATTTCTACACAACCAATTTCTTCGATAGCCTGTTTGAATGGAAGTCCTACAACATTATCTGTATCTATCGAAAATGGAAATGGTACTCCAAGCTATCAATGGTATTCTAATACCACTAACAGTAACATTGGTGGAACACAAATTACCGGTGCCACTAATGCCTCTTATGATCCACCTTCTAATACTATTGGCGATATTTTTTATTACGTAGAAATAAGCTTTGGTGATGGGGGATGTTCTTTATTAACCTCAAATCCTGCAAATGTTACTATTGTTGATTCTGTTGCTATTACCACACCCGCAACCACACAGAATGTTTGTATTGGAGGAACAGCAAATCCTTTTAGTGTTTCTTATAGTGGTGGAGCTGGTAAGGTTTCCTATCAATGGTATCGAAATACTGTAAATTCAAATACTGGAGGAAATATAATTAGTGGCGCCACAAGTAATTTTTATACCCCATCAACTTTTACCTCTATTGGCAGTTTTTATTATTATGTTACTGTAAATTTAGATGGTAATGGCTGTAATGAAGCTATCTCTGATGTGTATACTGTAGATGTAGTTGCTGATCCTGTGGTTGATAGTCAACCTATTGTGTCACAATCACTTTGTGCCAATACTACTCCTACAGATTTAATTGTTAGTGCTTCTGGTGGTGATGGGTCTGCATTAAATTATCAATGGTTTTCAAATACTGTAAATAACACCTCTGGCGGATCTGCTATTATTGGTGCTAACGCAAGTACTTACACTCCACCTAGTAGTAATGAAGGTACTTTGTATTATTATGTGGTTGTTTCTCAAAATACAGCTGGATGTAGTGTAACTTCTGATATTAGTGCTGTAACCATTACACCTTCGCCAACTATTTCAACACAACCTGCTTCGTCTGAAGTGTGTTTGAATGGAAATCCAACCACTTTAAACGTAGCTTATCAAAATGGTACTGGAACACCTATTTATCAATGGTTTTCTAACACCGTAAACTCAAATACAGGTGGAACAGCAATTGCTGGTGCAACCACAAGCACGTACGACCCACCAACAAATACTGTGAGTACCACCTATTATTATGCAGTAATTTCTTTTACCTCTGGTGGATGTTCTGAAATTGTTTCGCAAACTGCTATAGTAAAGGTTAATGAGCAAATTACAATTAATCCTGTTGCAGGGAATCAAACACTTTGTGTTGGAGGGACAGCTAATGAATTTGAAGTTACTTACTCTGGTGGTACAGGTTTACCTACCTATCAATGGTATGCTAACACTGTAAATGCTAACACAGGTGGAACTCCTATTAATGGAGCTACTGCAAGTACGTATACACCTCCTGCTTTTACTACTGTTGGCGATTATTTCTTTTATGCGGAAGTCTCTTTAGATGGTAATGGGTGTTCTTCTGCTACTAGTGATGTTTACCAAGTGCAAGTACTTGATGATCCGAGTATTGATAAACAACCTATTGCTAATCAAGAACTTTGTCAGAATGCTATACCTACAGATTTGTCAGTTACAGCATCTGGAGGCACTAGTTCTCCTTTAACTTATCAATGGTTTGTAAACACCAGTAACAACACTACTAATGGAGCAGCTATTTCAGGAGCAAATGCACCTACATATACCCCTGAAACTTCGAATATTGGTATAGCTTATTATTATGTTATTATTTCACAATCTGAGTCTGGCTGTACTGTTGTTAGTGATATATCTGCTTTAACCGTTAATGAAGCGCCTGTTTTTACCATACAACCCACACCTTCTGAAGTCTGTTTGAATGGAACTGCAACCACCCTAGAAGTAGCATATACCAATGGAACAGGTACTCCTACTTATCAATGGTACTCCAATACTGTTGATGACAGAACAAACGGAATTGCTATTACTGGTGCAACCACAAGTACGTACGACCCACCAACAAATACTGTGGGAACCACTTATTACTATGCTGTAATATCTTTTACCTCTGGTGGGTGTTCTGAAATTGTTTCGCAAACTGCTAGTGTAAAAGTTAACCAAATACCTTTAATTGATAATGCCAAAATTACTATTTATAGTGAAGCTACTTTTGATTTTGATCCCAGTATTATCAATTCCAATACTGTACCGGTTGGCACACAATACACTTGGTCTGCACCTTCTTTTAATCCAGCAGGAAGCATACTTGGAGCATCTGAAGCAACAACAGCACAAAGTACAATAAGTCAAACTTTAGAAAATACAGGTACTTCACCTATAATAGTTACCTATGTTATAACACCAGCAACAATAAGTTGTGCTGGAAATCCTTTTACCTTAGAGGTTACTGTAAATCCAAATATTAGCTCTAATACAATAGTTACTAATCTTAGTTGTTTTGAATCAAATGATGGAAACATTACAACCAATATTGAAGGTGGAATTCCATTTTCAACGGGTACACCATATCTGACTTCTTGGTTAGGGCCAAATGGATTTTCATCAACAGATGCATCAATTTCAAATATAGAAGCTGGAGTGTATACCTTAAGAATAGAGGACAGTACTGGTTTTTTTATAACAGAAGAATGGATTATTACACAGCCTGAACTTTTAACAATTACAAGAGAATTCGTAAAAAACATTTCTTGTTTTCAAGGAAATGATGGCACTATAGAAGTTTCTGTAAGTGGAGGTACAGCAGCCTACAGTTACAACTGGGCAACAACTAATGGTAGTGGAATAATTTCTGGAGTAAAAAATCAAAACTCATTAACAGCAGGTACCTATATTTTAGAAGTAATCGATAAAAACAATTGTATTACAAGAGAAACTTTTATACTGACTGAACCAGAGGGTTTAGACATAACCATTGCAGCTAAACAAGATGTTTTGTGCTTTGGTGAAGCTACAGGTTCTGTTTCAATTAATGTTTCAGGAGGAACAAAAATTGAGGTTTCTCCTGGAGTTTTTGATTACAACTATACTTGGACAGGGCCCTCAGGATACACTAATACAACAAGGAATATTTCTGATTTAATTGCTGGAACTTATCTGGTTGCAGTTACAGATGAATTAGGTTGTACAACAAATGCAGAAGTTATTATAAATGAGTCTTCGGAAGTTAAAATAAATTTTAGTAAAACAGACGTTAGTTGTTATGGTGCTGCTGATGGTGCTTTAGAACTAAATGTTGAAGGAGGCCTTGCGCCTTATCAAATTTCATGGAGTAATTTTGCGAATGGTTTTTCTCAGAATAATTTAGAAGCTGGTACCTATGTAGCCACAATTACCGATAGTAATAACTGTGTAGAACAAATTGCTATAGAAATTAATCAACCTATATTTTTTATAGATCCAGAGGTGCAACTTATATCCTGTAATGGTGCTAATGATGGATCTATACGTTTAAATTTAACAGGAGGTGTAGCTCCTATTTCTTTGATTTGGGATGATGATGCAAGTGCAGGAGTGCAAAGAAATAATTTAGCTGCAGGAACATACAAAGTAACGATTATTGATAGTGATCCTAATCAATGTCCTATTGAACGCAGCTTTACTTTTACAGATCCACCAGCAATGGCTGTAACAAGTTCTGTTTCTGATGCTATTGACTGTACTATAGAAAATAGTGGTTCAATTGATTTAACAGTTACTGGAGGTACTGAACCCTATATTTTTGATTGGAGTAATGGTGCTACAACAGAAGATTTGCAAAATATTTCAAAAGGTGACTATAATGTAACTATTACAGATGCAAATGGATGTTCAGTTGCTAGAGGATTTTCTATTTTTAGGCAAGATCCAATTAATATTGAGTTTATAGAATCTTTTGTTACCAATTGCGAGACAAAAACAATTTTTAAACAAATAGAAGCAACAGTAAGTGGTGGTTTTTTACCATATACACTTAGCTGGTCTTCTGGAACTGTAACTGGAATAAATAACGAAATTATGACTACTGATTTAAATGGTAGTTACGTATTAACCGTTACAGATGATAAAGGTTGTTCACAAACAAAATCTGTTTTAATAAATGACATACCCACCATTGGAGATCTTGATTTTAGATATAGTGCTTTTGCCCTAAGCAATTATGACTTACTATCTATTGATGACCCTATTCAATTTGAAAATCTTTCTACTGGAGATATAGATGAAATTACTTGGAATTTTGGTGATGGAAGCCCAATTGTAAAAGAAGAAAACCCAATACACACTTATGAAGCTGTAGGTAATTATACAATTACGCTTACCATTACTTATAAGTCAGGTTGTACCTATACAATGCAAAGAGACATAAGTATTACAATTGGATACCAATTAATACACCCAACAGCATTTACACCAAATGGAGATGGATTTAATGAAACAATTCGACCAAAATTTATAGGTTTTACTGAAGTAGAAATGAATATTTATGATAGTTGGGGAACTAAAGTTTACTTTGAAAAAGGAACAACTATAAATGGTTGGGATGGTACCTTAAAGAACAAACCCGCAGAAAACGGTAATTATATTATGGTAGTCATAGGTACTACATTTTATAATAAAATCATCAAAAAAACAACGCCCTTAACACTCTTAAAATAATATGAAAAATTTAATTATTTTCTTTTTTCTATTTATTTCACTAGGAGTTGTACATGCACAAGATGTTATTTTTTCGCAGAACTTCTTAGTTCCAGAGACATTAAACAGCTCTTTTACAGGAGCTTTACGATCATCTAAAACGGGTTCTGTACATAGATCGCAATGGAGAAATAGTAATTTTAAAACTACCTCTAGTTTTGTATTTTTTGATACTTGGTTTGAAAGATATAAAACTGGATTAGGGATAAGTTTTTTAAATCATAAAGAAAGTGCTTCTACATATACATTTAATCAAATAAACTTTAACTATGCTATGGCGTTCCAAATTAGTGATAGTTGGTATTTTAGACCTAGTATCTCAATTGGATTCGGTTCAAAAAATTATGGATTTCAAAATTTACTTTTAGAAGACCAAATTAATTTAGTCACAGGTAGTGTTAATACAAGTACTATTGATCCGCTACTTTTAAGGTCACGAAGAAATTTTTTTGACTTTAACTCATCCATTTTATTTAATAATGAAGATTCTTGGGTAGGCCTAACTGTAAAACATTTGAATAAACCGAACATTTCACTAACAGAGAATGGAAATGCACCTTTGGATGTTTTTATTTCTGTGCATTCAAATATTTTACTTCCAATATTTAACAATTACAGAACAGATTTTTCTGGAAAAAGTAAACTTTTTTTATTGACCAATTTTATGATGCAAGGAGGTTTCAATCGATTGGATGTAGGAACCCAATATGTTGTTGATGACCAGTTTTCAATTGGAATATTAGCTGCTACAAGCCCCATTAAAAATGCAAACCAGAGTTCTTTAATATCTTCAATAAGTGCTTTTGCTGGTGTACGTTGGAATGGTTTTCGTTTTGGATATTCTTATGATATTAATACCACAAAAATATTGAATACTGGAGGTATTCATGAATTTTCGGTTTCTTATGATTTTATTATTAACATACGAAAACTAGAACGTTACAAATGCATCCCTTTCTTTTAATTTTTAAATATGAAAAGCAAAAAGATAGTTGCATTACTAATTTTATTAAATGTATATCATACATCAATTTTTGGTTTTCAAAAAAATGATGATTTATCAACATTAAAATTTAGTCTTGTTACCTGGAATATACAAGATTTAGGAGGTTCTAAAAACGATGAAGAGATACTTTTTATAGCTAAAATTTTAAAAGATTATGATTTGGTAGCCCTACAAGAAGTCGTTGGTAAAGACCCTGCAGGTGGCAAAGCTGTCGCTCGTATAGCTGATGCACTGAATAGATTGGGAAGTAAATGGGATTACAGCATAAGCAATGCTACAAAAAGTTCATCGAGTTATGCTAGTGAACGTTATGCATTTTTATGGAAAACTTCTAAATTTAGACTAAAAAAACGTGCTTATTTAGACAGTGAACTCCAATCTAAAATCGAAAGAGAACCCTATATAGGATTTTTTGAGTGTAAGAAAAACAATAACACTTTTTATCTTGTTAATATGCATGCTAGAACCTATAATAAGCATCCAGAGATAGAAATTTCAAATTTTAAAAGATATCCCCAAAGATTTAAAACAGATAACTTAATCATTTTAGGAGATTTTAATTTGAATGAAAAACATACAGTCTGGAATCCTTTATATAAAATAGGATTTACATCTGCTGTCTCAAACCAGCCAACAACTTTAAAAAGAAAATGCAAATATGGTAACTATTTGAACTATCCTATTGATAACATTTATTTCAATACAAAATACTTTAAAGCACAAAAAAGCTATGTGATCGATTTTGTAAGCGCTTGTGAAAATTTAGAAATTGCAAGAAATATTTCTGATCATTTGCCAGTGGTATTGGAATTATCATTTATTAATTAAATTAGAGAAATTAAATATATTAAAGCCAATTTTAGAAAAGTTAAAGTATATAAATTAATATAAATAAAAGCTAGATTACTTCAAGATACTGTAACCATAGAACTACAATGCTTATATATCAAATAGCGTTTTTTGGTATACATCTCCCTTCATTTTATTAATTAATTCTCGAATATATTCGTAATGCTTTACATAATGATTTGGTATCATCATCAGAGCAGGCTCTTTCTTTTTCACTAAATTTATTTTTGCCCTATCTGAATTTATGGTCCTTTTCTTTGAAGAGTGCTCTCTCCCATTAATTTCAAAGATGACTCTAGGAATTTTTGCCTCATAAAGTACACCATCAAATTCTTTTTTATTGACAAGTTTGTTATCCTTTTCTTCTGGGAAAACATCAATTACTTTTACATTTCTTTTAAACTTACCCCCATTCACACTACAGAAATGACGCATTGTTTTATAAAATTCATCTTCAAATTTAGAATCGTTTGAAAATCCTATAGTGAATTTGTTGACATCACTTTGAGAGATTTGAATTGATCCATTTTTTTCAACATATTTTGATTGCTAAAAATTGGTAATAAGGAACCATTGGCAATGCATTTTGGATGATCTGCATATTTATCTATCATCATTTGTGTTACTGGTAATATTGGAATTTTAGATGCGGATTCAGTTTTCTGACGATGGGTAAAAATCCATTTATCTCCATCTATTCCAATACTAATATGCGATGTTGTTAAGTTCTTTACATCTACATATGCCAAACCTGTGTAACAGCTAAATAAAAAGATATCTCTTACTAATGATAATCTTTCTGATTTGAAATCTTTGTTGAGTAGCCTCTGAATCTCTGGCTCGTTCAAGTAAACTCTTTCTACGGTTCTAATTTTTGATTTGTAATTGCTAAATGGGTTTCTATCCATCCAATTATTGGCCAAACATATTTTAATGATTTTGCCAAAATTCTTAATGTATTTTACTGCGGTGTTATTACTACAGTTTCTTACTGATCTTAAATAGAATTCGTAATCTGTAATAAATGCATGATTGATTTTTAAAATATCAATATCTGATTCTTTATACTTCCACTCTAAAAATTCTTTGGTATGTTTTAAGGAGGTTTTGTAACGTTGTAAAGTTCCTGGAGCATATTCTTTTCCTACTAGTTCTTCAATTCTATTATTATGATCTTCAAAAATTGGAATCAACATTCTTCTTTTTGCATCTTCTCCCAGAACTTTACTCTTAAATATTTTTGCAGAGATTGGAGTTTTCGTGTGAATAAACTCCATTTGAATGTCTATGATTTTCGTTTTTAGAATATCAAGATGTTTATTTATTGAACGAGCTTCTGCAGATTGTCCTTTCATTTTGCCTTTATCTGAAGACCATTTTTCAGGAGAGATGTATCTTCCTGTGCTAAATTCGATTCGTCTTCCATTGACTGTTATGCGTGTATAAATTACGCATTGCCCTTTGGCATTTACTTTTGATTTCTTTGGATAAAAGAGAATTGCTGTGATTGTTTTCATTTTCGGTAACCTTTAAAATTCATATTAAATTTAAACTGACCCCTAATTCAACGCAAGATGTACGTTTTTTGAACTAGTTTTAGCCTGATTTTGATTCTTTGTAACCCTTACTATGAAAGGGATAGCGAAAAATTCGGTGTCACTTGTTTTAGTGATTTACAAGTGACACCGAATTGGACACCTAATTAATACGATTTAATGAATTTTTTGGGTTTTGTGGAAAAGCAAAAACCCTTTAAAACATAGGTTTTAAAGGGTTTTGATGATTATTGAAAATCTATAAGCGGAGAAAGAGGGATTCGAACCCCCGGACCTGTTACAGTCAACAGTTTTCAAGACTGCCGCATTCGACCACTCTGCCATTTCTCCAGAAGTCTCATCAGATATTCTCTGAATGCGGATGCAAATATAGAAAGCTTTTTTATTTTGTGAAACAAAAAATTATGAAATTTTATCTTATTTTGAATATAAGACTAACAAATTTCTATCTTATTAATAATCAACACTTATTAAAAAATTAAATTAATTAGAAATCATCTTTTATAATTTAAAATCAAATTCCTTTTAGCTAGTTTCTTATATTTGCTAGCTAAATTATAAGTATTTCATATGTCATTTAATTCTTTTGGAAATTTATTAAAATTAACAACTTTTGGAGAATCTCATGGAACTGCCATTGGTGGTATTATTGATGGTTTTCCTGCTGGAGTAAAATTAGATTTAGATGCTGTACAAGAAGAATTAAATAGGCGTAAACCTGGTCAGTCAAAAATTGTGACTCAACGTAAAGAACCTGATACAGTTGAATTTTTATCAGGAATTTTTGAAGGTATTTCCACAGGAACATCTATTGGTTTTATTATTAAAAATACAAACCAAAAAAGTAAAGACTATAATCATAATACAGATGTATATAGACCTTCTCATGCAGATTATACTTATGATCAGAAATATGGCCTAAGAGATTTCAGAGGTGGAGGAAGAAGTTCTGCAAGAGAAACTGCAAATTGGGTTGTAGCTGGTGCTTTAGCAAAGCAATTAGTATCAAGCATAAAAATTAATGCGTTTACCTCATCTGTTGGAGATATTTTTATTGATAAACCTTATCAAGAGTTAGATTTTAAAAAAACAGAAAATAATATTGTACGTTGTCCAGATGAAAATTCTGCAGAAAAAATGATTTCTAAAATAAAAGAAATTAGAAAAGCTGGTGATACTATTGGTGGTACTATTACTTGTATTGCACAAAATATGCCTATTGGTTTAGGTGAACCTATCTTTAATAAATTACATGCAGAACTTGGTAAAGCAATGTTATCTATAAATGCTGTAAAAGGGTTTGAATTTGGAAGTGGTTTCTGTGGAGCAAGAATGAAAGGCTCTGAGCACAATGATATTTTTAATGCAGATGGTTCTACCCAATCTAATCTTTCTGGAGGTATACAAGGAGGGATTTCTAATGGTATGGATATTTATTTTAGAGTAGCTTTTAAACCTGTGGCTACAATTATGAGTAATCAACAAACCATAAACTCTAAAGGTGAAGAAACTGAAATTATGGGTAAAGGTAGACATGATCCTTGTGTTGTACCAAGAGCTGTACCTATAGTGGAAGCTATGACAGCTTTAGTTTTAGCTGATTTTTATTTATTAAATAAAACTAGAAAAGCTTAACTCTACTCAATTTTAAATTACAATACACTTATTTATCTAGAAGTATTTTAAAAATCAATAAATTATCTATCTTTAAATTTTAAAGAAGTTTTTTGAATTCAGAGAGATTATATTTTATTGATATTGTAAGAGCATTTGCCATTTTAATGATGTTGCAAGGGCATTTTATAGATACACTTTTATCTATAGAATATAGAGATATAAGCTCAACTGCTTTTAAAATTTGGAGCTATTTTAGAGGTATTACTGCCCCTACCTTTTTTACAATTTCAGGATTAATTTTTACCTATCTCTTACTTAAAGCTAAAAAAAAAGGAAATGAAAAACTAAGAATTAAAAAAGGAATTATTAGAGGTTTTTTTTTAATAGGAGTTGGTTATTTATTAAGAGCTCCAATATTTAAATGGCTTTCTGGAAAGTTTACTACTTATTTTTTAGCTGTTGATGTTTTACAATGCATTGGATTAAGTCTAATTTTAGTGATATTGGTTTACATCATTTGTTTTAAAAAAAATACCATTTTTTCTTTATCTACTTTACTATTAGGAATTCTTATATTTTTAACAGAACCTTTATACAGAAATCTAAATCCAGAAAATATTCCGTTAATATTTAGTAACTATATTTCTAAAAATAATGGATCTGTTTTTAGAATAATACCATGGTTTGGCTATGTTTCTTTAGGAGCATTTTTGGCAACATTGTTTTTTAAAAACTTAAGTAAAAATAATTTTAAATTAATTACCATAATTTCATTTATTATTGTTGGTTTTATATTAATATTTTATTCATCTTATTTATTAGCAACAATATCTAAACTAACAGATATTCAATTATTTATGGATTCTGCTAGTTATAATTATTTATTTACAAGGTTTGGAAATGTTCTACTCTATTTTGCTCTTTTTTATGCTTTTGAAAACTATTTAAAATTTCCATTAGTATTAAAAGTTGGTCAAAAAACATTGTCTATTTATGTCATTCATTTTATAATAATTTATGGCAGTTTTACTGGTTATGGACTTAATAGAATTATTGGAAAAACACTAAATCCAACTCAAGCTCTAATTGGGGCCATTTTATTTTTATTTATCGTCTGTTTTATTTCTTTCTATTATGTAAAAACAAATGCATTTTTATATAATAATTTAATGAAGTTATTTGATAAAATTAAATCTTAATATAGTTTATATGATTACAAAATATAAACTTTACTTTTTAACTTTAGTAGTTTCATTACTTCTTTTAGGCTGTGCATCAAAACAAAATTTTATTGATAAATCTAAGTCAATTACTAAAGAAACTTATACTTATCATACTTTTGAAAACGAAAAAAATTTACAGTTAGATTTCTATCAATCTATTAATTATAAAAACACAAAACCTCTAATTTTATATGTTCATGGAGGTGGTTTTTCTGGAGGAGCAAGAGATGAAAATTACATAAAAAATTATTGCTCAAAGATGGCAAAAAACGGGTTTGCAGTAGCTTCTATTTCTTACAGATTAACCATGAAAAAATTAGGGTTTGGTTGTAACACAGAGGCTAGCTTGAAAAAAGAAGCTTTTATAAAAGCCTCTGAGGATATAAGTTATGCCACAAAATATTTAATTGATAATAAGAAAAAATTTAACATTGATACGACTAAAGTAATATTAGTTGGTTCTAGTGCTGGAGCAGAAGCAATTTTAAATTTAGCCTATGTTTACGAGAATAAAATCTTAGAAGAAGAATTTAAGTATGCAGGAGTAATAGCCATGGCTGGTGCAATAACTTCAATAGAAAAAATCTCAACTAAAAGAGCTATCCCTACTTTATTATTTCATGGCACAAAAGATAAATTAGTACCCTACAATGTAGCTCCTCATCATTATTGTAAAAAAAATAAAAAAGGCTATTTGCAGCTTTATGGTTCTAAAGCAATAGCAAATAAGCTTAAGGAATTAAATACTTCTTACAATTTATATACTATACAAAATGGAAATCATTCTTGGAACTCGAAACCAATGTTTGTATACTTTAGAGAAATGATTTCTTTTATAGATCATCAGATTTTACAATCTAAATACCAACAAAAAGAAGTTGTAAAAAAAATAAGTGACTATACATCTACAGATCTATAGCCACTTAAACATTAACTTAACTCAAATTTATTTATTCACCTTGACCTAAAGAGAATGCTCTCTTTCCATCAAACTCATATAAATTTTCTGTTTTAATAACTTCAAAACCTTCGCTATGAAGTTTAGATAATAAAGCAATTACTTTTTCAAACTCAATAACATTGTAAACAGTTTGACCTTCAGTTTTAGACTCAACATCTACAAATCTACATCTCCAATGATCTGTACAATAGGTTTCTGGTAATCCATTTGGATATACTTTTACACCTCTATTTGTAATCATCTTAAGCTTCATTTTAAATGAATCTAAACTTGATAAAGCATCACCAATTATATTTGGATTATTACCTTTCCAATTGATAAAAACATCAACACCAACCAATTCTTGCTTCTCTTCTTTTCTAACATATTCAGGAATTACAATCTCTCCTTTTCCTGAAGATAATTTACTCAATGGTAGCTTTGTAGGTTTTTCTCCTAAGTTTTTAATTACCATATCTGCAAACTTACTTGTAGACACTTTTTCTTTAGATAAATTTGTTTGATATACATCTGCTGTATGGTAACCATCTTCTAATGTTTTTAACCAAGCATTTTTAATAGTATCTGCAATTTCAGTTTTACCTAAATGTGATAACATTAATATAGCTGCATTTAAAAGACCAGAAGGATTTGCTATTTTTTGACCAGCAATATCTGGTGCTGAACCATGTATAGCTTCAAACATTGCTACATTAGAACCTATATTTGCTGAACCACACATACCCACAGAACCAGCGATTTCTGCTGCAATATCAGATATAATATCTCCATATAAATTAGAAGTTACTACAACATCATATCTTTCTGGATGAGCAGCTAAACGTGCTGAAGCAATATCTATAATTTCTGAATTACTTTCTATTTCTGGATACTCTAAAGCAATCTCTTTAAAGACATTATGAAACAAACCATCTGTTAATTTCATAATATTATCTTTAACCATACACGTCACTTTTTTTCTACCATAAGCTTTAGCATACTCAAAAGCATATCTTACAATTTTTTCGCAACCAGGTCTTGTAATTAACTTTAAACACTGTACAACATCTTGTGTTTGTTGATGCTCTATACCTGCATATAAATCTTCTTCATTTTCTCTTACAATAACCACATCCATTTCTGGAAAGTTTGTTTCTACATAAGGAGCATATGCACTTACAGGTCTAACATTAGCAAATAAACCTAAAGACTTACGTAAAGTAACATTTAAACTTTTGTATCCTTTTCCTTGAGGTGTTGTAATAGGAGCTTTTAAAATGATTTTATTTTGATTGATGGTTTCCCAAGCACTTTTCTCTATTCCAGCAGAGTTACCAGACAAATAAACTTTTTCACCAATATCAATTCTTTCTGGTTTAATATTAGCACCAGCAGCATCTAAAATTCTAAGGGTTGCATCCATAATCTCAGGACCAATTCCATCTCCATAAGCAACAGCAACTTTTACGATATCGTTTTCGTTACGTTTTCTTGATTTTTGTTTAATTTGAGTATTTTCCATCTAATTGTTTATTTTAACAATACAAAGATGGTAATTTAAGTTTATAAATTTTTATATATGTTTTTTATGATTTATATTAATATTATTTATACATAAAAGTCAATTATAAAAAAAAAGAAAAACAAATGTTTTTCTTTTTAATTTTTTTAAGCTTGACCTGTAGGCCCAAAATTCATTGGAATTGGAGGTTGTTCGTAATCTTTAATTTCTCCATGTTGTTGTTCGAATTTACGAACATTATCTGCTAAAGCTTTTGTTAACCTTTTAGCATGTTGTGGTGTTAAAATTATTCTAGATTTTACTTTTGCTTTTGGCACACCAGGCATAATATTAATAAAGTCAACAATAAATTCTGACATTGAGTGATTAATAATTGCTAAGTTAGAATAGGTACCTTCTGCTACTTCTTGATCTAATTCAATATTTAATTGGCCTTCTTTATTTTGATTTTCTTCCATGGTTAAAAATTTTATTCGTTTATTGATGCAATTATATCATCTTATTAAAAAGAAAAAGTTGAATTGAATAGTGTAATTAATATTACAGTAAACAATTCAACTTTAAATATTTAAACGTTTACACGTTATACTTTAGAAACTTTGTTCTATTTCGTCTTTAGGACCAACAATAACATTGTCGTACTTTCTCATTCCTGTACCTGCAGGTATTCTTTTACCTACAATTACATTTTCTTTTAATCCTTCTAACGTATCTACTTTACCATTAACAGCTGCTTCATTTAATACTTTAGTAGTTTCTTGGAAAGAAGCTGCTGAGATAAATGATTTTGTCTGTAATGATGCTCTTGTAATACCTTGTAAAACTTGTTCTGCTGTTGCAGGTTGTGCATCTCTTGCTACAACTAAGTTCTGATCATTTCTTCTTAATAAAGAATTTTCATCTCTTAATTGACGAGCAGTAATAATTTGACCTGCTTTTAAATTCTCTGAATCTCCAGCATCTTCAACAACTTTCATTCCGTAAATAGCATCATTTTCTGCGATAAAGTCATTTTTATGGATTAATTGATTCTCTAAGAAAAGTGTATCTCCTGAATCTATAATCTTAACTTTACGCATCATTTGACGAACTACAACTTCGAAATGCTTGTCATTAATTTTTACACCTTGTAAACGATATACCTCTTGAATCTCGTTTACTAAGTATTCTTGTACTGCAGATGGTCCTTTAATTCTTAAGATATCAGAAGGTGTTGTAGCACCATCAGATAAAGGCATACCAGCTTTAATAAAGTCATTTTCTTGAACTAAAATCTGGTTAGAAAGTTTAACTAAATACTTTTTAATATCTCCAGTTTTAGACTCAACAATAATTTCCCTATTACCTCTTTTTATTTTACCAAAAGAAACCACACCATCAATCTCTGAAACAACAGATGGGTTAGATGGGTTACGTGCTTCAAATAATTCTGTTACACGTGGTAAACCTCCAGTAATATCGCCTGCTTTACCAGACTTTCTTGGTATTTTTACTAATGTTTTTCCACTTTCTACAGTATCTCCATCATCAACCATTAAGTGAGCACCAACAGGTAAACTATAAGAACGTAGAGCATTACCATCTTTATCTTCTATAATTAAAGAAGCAATAATTTTCTTATTCTTAGAATCTGTAATTACTTTTTCTTGGAAACCAGTTTGTTCATCAATTTCTACAGAATAATTCATACCCTGCTCTAAATTGTCAAACTTAACTTTACCAGCAAATTCAGAAACAATTACACCATTAAATGGATCCCATTGTACAATAACATCACCTTTCTTTATCGTCTTTCTATCTTTATCAAAAATGATAGAACCATATGGAAGTATGTTTGTACTTTGAGTTATACCTGTTTTCTTATCAACAATTTTAATTTCAGCTGTTCTAGAAATTACGATATCTACTTCATTACCTTCGTTATCTTTTCCTTTAACTGTTCTTAAATCGTCTATTGTTACATTACCATCAAACTTAGCAACTAACTTATTCTCTTCAGAAATGTTACCTGCAACCCCACCTACGTGGAATGTTCTTAATGTTAACTGTGTACCTGGCTCTCCAATAGATTGTGCTGCAATTACACCAACTGCTTCACCAATTTGAACTTTGTTACGAGTAGATAAACTCTGACCATAACATTTAGCACAAATACCTTTTGCAGATTCACAAGTTAATGGGGATCTAACTTCTACAGAATCAATTCCAGATTTTTCAACTTTTTCTGCTAATTGTGCAGTAATTGGTTGATTAGCTTCTATTAAAATTTCATCAGTTAATGGATCATATACATTTTGTAAAGATATACGACCTTCAATTCTATCTGATAAAGATTCTACAATCTCATCATTTTTCTTTAAAGGAGTAACTTCTAATCCTCTTAATGTACCACAATCTTCTTCGTTAATAATAACATCTTGTGAAACATCTACTAAACGTCTTGTTAAGTACCCAGCATCTGCCGTTTTTAAAGCGGTATCTGCTAATCCTTTACGAGCTCCGTGAGTTGAGATAAAGTATTCTAAGATTGATAACCCTTCTTTAAAGTTAGAAAGAATTGGGTTTTCAATAATTTCTCCACCACCAGCAGTAGATTTTTTAGGCTTAGCCATTAATCCACGCATACCTGTTAACTGACGAATTTGCTCTTTAGAACCCCTTGCTCCAGAATCTAACATCATATATACTGAGTTAAATCCTTGTTGGTCTTCACGCAAACGCTTCATAGATAATTCAGTTAATCTATTGTTGGTAGAACCCCAAACATCAATTACCTGATTGTAACGCTCTTTTTGCGTTAACATACCCATGTTATAATTCATTACAATACCATCTACTTCCTTGTTTGCTTCTTCAATCATAGATTGTTTTTCAGCAGGAATAATGATATCTCCTAATGAGAATGATAAACCACCTTCAAAGGCAAATTTATATCCCATATTTTTTATTTCATCTAAGAATGCACCTGTTGTTGGTATATCTGTAGCTTTTAAAATACCACCAATAATACCTCTTAAGTTTTTCTTAGTTAATACTTCATTGATGTAACCAGCAGCAGCAGGAACTTTCTCATTAAATAAAACTCTACCTACAGTAGTTTCTATAATTTTAGTTACTTGCTCGCCATTTTCATCTAAATCTTGAGTTCTAACTTTAATACCAGCATTTAAGTCAACTTTTTCTTCGTTAAAAGCAATAGTTACTTCTTCTGGTGAATAGAAAGTTAACCCTTCTCCTTTTACAGGAACTTCTGGAGTAGACTTTCTTTCTTTAGTCATATAATATAGACCTAATACCATATCCTGAGAAGGTACAGTAACAGGAGCACCATTTGCAGGATTTAAGATATTATGAGAAGCTAACATTAATAATTGTGCTTCTAAAATAGCTTCTGGTCCTAATGGTAAGTGAACCGCCATTTGATCCCCATCAAAATCCGCATTAAATGCAGAACAAGATAATGGGTGTAATTGTATTGCTTTCCCTTCAATTAACTTTGGTTGGAAAGCTTGGATACCTAACCTGTGTAATGTTGGGGCCCTATTTAATAAAACAGGATGACCTTTAATTACATTTTCTAAAATATCCCAAACAACTGGTTCTTTTCTATCGATTATTTTCTTTGCAGATTTTACTGTTTTTACAATTCCTCTTTCAATCAATTTTCTGATTACAAAAGGCTTGTACAACTCAGCTGCCATATCTTTTGGCAATCCACATTCAGATAATTTCATTTCAGGTCCAACAACAATTACAGAACGTGCAGAATAATCAACACGCTTACCTAATAAGTTTTGACGGAAACGACCTTGTTTACCTTTTAATGAATCTGATAAAGATTTTAATGGTCTGTTAGATTCAGTTTTTACTGCAGATGATTTACGTGTGTTATCAAATAATGAATCTACAGATTCTTGTAACATACGTTTTTCGTTACGTAAAATAACTTCTGGAGCTTTTATTTCAACTAATCTTTTTAAACGATTGTTTCTAATAATAACTCTTCTATATAAATCATTTAAATCAGATGTTGCAAAACGACCACCATCTAAAGGCACTAATGGACGTAATTCTGGCGGAATTACTGGAATTGCCTTCATAATCATCCACTCAGGATTGTTTTCTCTATTTTTTTGAGAATCTCTGAATGCTTCAACAACATTTAAACGCTTTAACGCTTCTGTTTTACGTTGTTTAGAAGTTTCTGTATTTGCTTTATGTCTTAATTGGAATGATAACTCATCTAAATCAATACGAGCTAATAAATCAATTAAACATTCTGCACCCATCTTAGCAATAAACTTGTTTGGGTCTGTATCTTCTAAATACTGATTATCTTGTGGTAACTCATCAACAATATCTAAATATTCTTCTTCTGTTAAGAAGTCCATTTTTTGTAATGGTTCACCTTCTGCATTTTTAGCAATACCTGGTTGAATTACTACATAACGTTCGTAGTAAATAATCATATCTAACTTTTTAGAAGGTAAACCTAAAAGGTAACCCATTTTGTTAGGTAATGATCTAAAGTACCAAATATGAGCAACAGGAACTACTAAATTAATGTGTCCTACTCTATCTCTACGTACTTTCTTTTCAGTTACTTCTACACCACATCTATCACAAACTATCCCCTTGTAACGTATTCTTTTGTATTTACCACAAGCACACTCATAATCCTTTACAGGACCAAAAATACGCTCACAGAATAAACCATCACGTTCAGGTTTGTGCGTACGATAGTTTATGGTTTCTGGTTTTAAAACTTCTCCTTTTGAAACTTCTAATATAGCTTCTGGAGATGATAAACCAATTGAGATTTTATTAAACTTTTTTACAGTGTATTTCTCTTGTCTTCTTGCCATGTCTTTTAATAAGTATAGTTGGCAGTAGTCAGTTTCCAATAGAAACTATTGGAAACTGGTTACTGAAAAAATTTATTCTTCTAATCTAACGTCTAAGCCTAAACCTTTAAGTTCGTGCATTAATACGTTAAACGATTCTGGTAAACCTGGTTCAGGCATTTCTTCTCCTTTTACGATACTCTCGTAAGTTTTAGCTCTACCCATAACATCATCAGATTTTACAGTTAAGATTTCTCTTAAGATACTTGATGCTCCATATGCTTCAAGTGCCCAAACTTCCATCTCTCCAAAACGCTGACCACCAAATTGTGCTTTACCACCTAATGGTTGTTGCGTAATTAATGAGTAAGGTCCAATAGAACGCGCGTGCATTTTATCCTCAATCATGTGACCTAACTTAATCATATAAATTACACCTACAGTTGCAGGTTGATCAAAACGTTTACCTGTACCTCCATCATATAAATATGTGTGTCCAAATCTTGGTACACCAGCTTCGTCTGTATATTTATTGATCTCATCTAAAGAAGCTCCATCAAAAATTGGTGTAGCATATTTCTTATCTAATTTTTGACCTGCCCAACCAAGAACAGTTTCATAAATCTGACCAATATTCATACGAGATGGTACCCCTAATGGATTTAAAACGATATCTACAGGAGTTCCATCTTCTAAGAAAGGCATATCTTCTGCTCTTACAATTCTTGCAACAATACCTTTGTTTCCATGACGTCCAGCCATTTTATCACCCACTTTTAACTTACGTTTTTTAGCGATGTAAATTTTAGCTAATTTTAAAATACCTGCTGGTAACTCATCACCCACAGAAATTGTAAATTTTTGACGACGTAAAGATCCTTGTAAATCGTTTACTTTTATTTTATAGTTATGAACTAATTCACCAACTAATTTGTTTAAATCTTCATCAGTTGTCCAAGTACCTGTTAAATGCACATAGTCATCTACAGAGTTTAACATTTTAAGTGTATATTTTTTACCTTTTGGTAATACTTCTTCACCTAAATCATTAAATACACCTTGTGATGTTTTACCACTAACAAGGTTAAATAACTTTTCTATTAACTGGTCTTTTAAACTTTCGAACTTAGACACAAAAGATTGCTCTAAAGTAGCTACTGCTTCTTTATCTCTTAATCTCTTATTCTTATCTTTTACAGCTCTTTTGAATAATTTTTTATCAATTACTACACCTCTTAATGATGGAGAAGCTTTTAATGATGCGTCTTTTACATCACCTGCTTTATCACCAAAAATGGCACGTAATAATTTTTCTTCTGGAGTTGGATCTGATTCTCCTTTTGGTGTAATCTTACCAATTAAGATATCACCAGGATTCACTTCTGCTCCAATTCTAATCATTCCATTTTCATCTAAATCTTTAGTAGCTTCTTCAGAAACGTTTGGTATATCATTAGTTAACTCTTCAGTTCCTAATTTTGTATCTCTTACGTCTAAAGAATACTCATCAATATGAATAGATGTAAATATATCTTCTCGAACAACTTTTTCAGAAATCACGATGGCATCTTCAAAGTTATACCCTTTCCAAGGCATAAAGGCTACTTTCATGTTTCTACCTAAAGCTAATTCTCCTTGTTGTGTTGCATAACCTTCACAAAGTACTTGTCCTTCCTCTACTCTATCACCTCTTTTAACAATTGGCTTTAGGTTAATTGAAGTACCTTGGTTCGTTTTTCTAAATTTAATTAAGTCATAAGTAACTTCATCAGAATCGAAACTTACTAAGTTTTCTTCTTCAGTTCTATCATGCTTAATTGTAATTTTGTTTGCATCTACATAAGTTACAACACCTTTACCTTCTGCGTTAATTAAGATTCTAGAATCTTTAGCAACTCTTCTTTCTAATCCTGTACCTACAATTGGTGCTTCAGGACGTAATAAAGGAACAGCTTGACGCATCATGTTAGATCCCATTAATGCACGGTTTGCATCATCATGTTCTAAGAAAGGAATTAACGATGCAGAAATTGATGCAATTTGATTTGGAGCAACGTCCATATAATCAATTACATCTGGAGTAACTACAGGGAAATCGCCTTCTTCACGAGCAATAACTCTGTCTGTAGCAAAACTTCCATCTTGATTTAATGCTAAATTAGATTGAGCAATTTTCTTACCTTCTTCTTCTTCTGCACTTAAATAAATTGGCTCTTCTTTAGCTACAACCCCATTACTAACTTTTCTATAAGGTGTTTCAATAAATCCTAAGTTATTCACTTTAGCAAATACAGAAAGTGAAGAAATTAGACCAATGTTTGGTCCTTCAGGAGTTTCAATAGGACATAAACGACCATAATGAGTGTAGTGTACATCACGTACCTCGAAACCAGCTCTTTCTCTTGATAAACCTCCAGGTCCAAGTGCAGATAATCTACGCTTGTGAGTAATCTCTGCTAATGGATTGGTTTGATCCATAAACTGAGATAATTGGTTTGTACCAAAGAATGAGTTAATTACTGATGATAATGTTTTTGCATTAATTAAGTCAATAGGTGTAAAAACTTCATTATCACGAACGTTCATACGCTCACGAATAGTTCTTGCCATACGTGCTAAACCAACACCAAACTGACCAGCTAATTGCTCACCTACAGTACGAACACGTCTGTTAGATAAGTGATCTATATCATCTACTTCTGCTTTAGAATTAATTAACTCAATTAAATATTTAATGATTGTTATAATATCTAATTTTGTTAAAACTTTTTCATCCATATCAACATCTAACTGAAGTTTAGTGTTCATTCTAAAACGACCTACTTCACCTAAATTATAACGTTGTTCTGAGAAAAATAATTTATCTATAATTCCTCTTGCAGTCTCTTCATCTGGCGGTTCTGCATTACGTAATTGTCTATAGATATGCTCAACAGCCTCTTTTTCTGAGTTTGTTGGATCTTTTTGTAATGTATTATGAATAATAGCATAGTCTGCCATTTGATTATCTTCTTTATGAAGTAAAATCGTTTTAGCACCTGCTTCAATTATTTCATCAATATGTTCTTTTTCTAAAATAGTATCTCTATCAAAAATGATTTCATTTCTTTCGATAGATACTACTTCGCCTGTATCTTCATCAACAAAGTCTTCAAACCAAGTTTTAAGAACTCTTGCTGCTAATTTACGTCCTAATACTTTTTTAAGTCCTGCTTTGGAAACTTTAATTTCTTCAGCAAGATCAAAGATTTCTAAAATATCTTTATCTCTTTCAAAACCAATGGCTCTGAATAAAGTGGTTACTGGTAATTTTTTCTTTCTATCAATGTAAGCATACATTACTTGATTGATGTCTGTAGCAAATTCTATCCAAGAACCTTTAAAAGGAATTACTCTTGCTGAATATAATTTTGTACCATTTGCGTGGAAAGATTGTCCAAAGAAAACTCCTGGAGATCTGTGAAGTTGAGAAACAACAACACGTTCTGCTCCATTAATAACAAATGTTCCAGAGTTAGTCATATAAGGAATTGTACCTAAATACACATCTTGAACAATAGTTTCAAAATCTTCGTGCTCTGGGTCTGTACAATATAATTTAAGACGAGCTTTTAAAGGAACACTGTAAGTAAGACCTCTTTCTATACATTCTTGAATGCTATATCTTGGTGGGTCTACAAAGTAATCTAAAAACTCTAATACAAATTGATTTCTTGTATCTGTGATTGGAAAGTTATCCATGAAGGTTTTATACAAACCTTCTTCACCTCTTTCTTCTGCTTTAGTTTGAAGTTGGAAAAAATCTTGGAAAGATTTTACCTGAATATCCAAGAAATCTGGATACTCTTTAATCATTTGAGAAGTTGCGAAGTTGATTCTTTCAGTAGTGTTTTTCGTTGCCAAAAGAGAATATATTTTTTGATTAAAAATCTGATTAAAATAAAGAACGAATATATACACAAAATGGTTTAGGCCTAAAACATAACGTTTTAGTACCTAAACCTATATTTGTTTTCCCGTTTTTGAACTCTTCAAAAAGCGGGAGTAATAGCTTACTTAAGCTCTACTTCAGCTCCTGCTTCTTCTAAAGATTTTTTAAGACCTTCTGCCTCATCTTTAGATACACCTTCTTTAACTGCTGCTGGAGCGCTATCTACGATACCTTTAGCTTCTTTTAATCCTAAACCAGTTAATTCTTTAACTAATTTTACAACTGCTAATTTAGAACCACCTGCTGCTTTTAAGATTACGTCGAATTCAGTTTGCTCTTCACCTGCATCATCTCCACCACCTGCTGCTGGACCTGCTACTGCTACTGCAGCTGCTGCTGGCTCAATACCATATTCGTCTTTTAAAATAGTAGCTAATTCGTTAACTTCTTTTACTGTTAAGTTAACTAATTGTTCTGCGAAATCTTTTAAATCTGCCATTTTAATTGTTTTTAAAAATTTTGTTTTATTATAGTTTATTTGTGCGCTAATTATTTTTCAGATAATGTTTTTATAATACCTGAAAGTGTTTGTCCACCAGATTGTAATGCTGAAACAACATTCTTAGCTGGCGATTGTAATAATCCAATGATTTCTCCAATTAATTCTTCTCTAGACTTGATATCTACTAAAGCATCTAATTGATCATCACCAATATAAACAGACTCTTCTGCAAAAGCCCCTTTTAATAATGGTCTATCTTTGGATTTTTTTCTAAATTCTTTGATTAATTTTGCAGGTGCATTTGCAGCCTCTGCAATCATCATAGAAGTATTACCTTTTAATACTGATGGAAGATCGCCAAAATCTTTATCTGACGCCTCCATTGCTTTTGCAAGTAATGTGTTTTTAACTACTGATAACTGAACACCAGCTTTAAAACATGCTCTACGTAAGTTTGATGTAGTCTGTGCATTTAAACCAGAAATATCTGCTAAATATACAGTGTTAGTATCTGCTAATGTTGCTGTTAAATCTTGTATTACTTGTGATTTTTCCTCTCTTGTCATAATGTTAAGTTTTAACTTATTAAACAGCTTTTACATCAACCTCAATAGAAGGACTCATTGTACTAGACATGTAAACACTCTTTACATAAGTTCCTTTTGCTGCAGTTGGTTTCAATTTAATAATTGTTTGAATTAATTCGTTAGCATTTTCTTGGATTTTCTTAGCATCAAAAGATACTTTTCCAATTGCTGCATGAACGATTCCAGTTTTATCAACTTTAAAGTCGATTTTACCTGCTTTTACATCTTGAACAGCTTTAGCTACATCCATTGTTACTGTACCTGTTTTTGGGTTTGGCATTAAACCTCTAGGACCTAAAATTCTTCCTAAAGGACCTAATTTACCCATTACACTTGGCATTGTAATAATTACATCTACATCTGTCCAACCTCCTTTAATTTTTTGAAGGTATTCATCTAATCCAACATAATCTGCACCTGCTTCTTGAGCTTCTGCTTCTTTATCTGGAGTTACTAATGCTAAAACTTTTACATCTTTACCAGTTCCATGAGGTAATGTTACTACACCTCTAACCATTTGATTAGCTTTACGAGGATCTACTCCTAAACGAATTGCTAAATCTACTGATGCATCAAACTTTACATTAGTAATGTCTTTGACTAGCGCTGAAGCAGCTGCTAAATCATAAGATTGAGATCTATCAATCTTAGCGTAAGCCTCTTTTTGCTTTTTTGTTAATTTTGCCATTTTACTATTGTTTATAAAGTTTATGCTGGTGCATCACCTTTTACTGTTAATCCCATAGAACGAGCTGTACCTGCAATCATTCTCATTGCTGAAGAAACTTCAAAAGCATTTAAATCTGCCATTTTATCTTCTGCAATTACTTTAATTTGATCCCAAGTAACTGATGCTACTTTCTTTCTGTTTGGTTCTCCTGAACCTTTCTTGATTTTGGCCGCTTCTAGTAACTGGACTGCTGCAGGAGGAGTTTTTACAACAAAATCGAACGATTTGTCTTTGAAAACAGTAATAACAACAGGTAGAACTTTACCTTGTTTGTCTTGCGTTCTTGCATTAAACTGTTTACAGAACTCCATAATGTTAACACCAGCAGCACCTAAAGCGGGTCCAACTGGTGGCGACGGATTCGCAGCACCTCCCCTTACTTGTAATTTAACTACTTTACTAACTTCTTTTGCCATTTTAAAAATGTTTTGTGACTTGTTTTAATTTGGAAGCTTAAAAACAAATCGATATATATTTGTGTAACAATTATATCTTTTCTACTTGCATATAACTTAGTTCTAATGGTGTTTTTCTTCCAAAGATTTTCACCATTACTTCAAGTTTACGCTTTTCTTCATTTACTTTTTCTATAGTTCCATCAAAACCATTAAATGGTCCATCTACAACTTTTACTGTTTCTCCAACATTATATGGTATTGCAATGTTTTCATCTTGTACAGATAATTCATCTACTTTACCTAACATTCTATTTACTTCAGATTTACGCATTGGTACAGGATCTCCTCCTTTAGTTTCACCTAAAAAACCAATTACTCCAGTAATAGATTTGATAACGTGAGGAACTTCACCAGATAAATTTGCTTCTACCATTATGTATCCTGGGAAATAAACTCTTTCTCTATTTACTTTCTTCCCATTTCTAATCTGAACAACTTTTTCAGTAGGCACAATCACTTGGCTTACATAATCAGATAAACCTACTCTAGAAATTTCAGTTTCTATATAAGATTTAACTTTATTTTCTTGTCCTCCAATGGCTCTAACAACATACCATTTCATTACTGAATCAGCCATAATTTATTTCTTAAAATAATTTGAAAAAGTTATCTAATCCAGTTTGAAAAACGTAATCTATACCAGCAACAGCTAAAGCAAAAAGTATTGTAAATACAGCTACAGTTACTGTTGTCTTTTGAGCATCTTCTTTAGATATCCACGTCATGTGGTTATTTAATTCATCAAAAGAGTCTTTGATATATTGTATAAAGTTCATTTTTCTTCTATTTTGCACGGGTTGAGAGGCTCGAACTCCCGACACCTAGTTTTGGAGACTAGTGCTCTACCAACTGAGCTAAACCCGTTTATTCATTGATAAAGGCATCCCGTAAAAACGGGACACCCTTTTATATTTATCAATTAATAAACTAACTTATTATTAGTCTAATAATTCAGTTACCTGACCAGCACCAACTGTTCTACCTCCTTCACGGATAGCGAAACGTAAACCTACGTTTAATGCAATTGGTTGAATTAAGTCTACAGTAATTGTTAAGTTATCTCCTGGCATTACCATTTCTACACCAGAAGGCAAGTTAATAGTACCTGTAACGTCTGTTGTTCTAACATAGAACTGAGGACGATAGTTGTTATGAAATGGAGTATGACGTCCACCTTCTTCTTTTTTAAGAACATAAACCTCAGCCTTAAACTTAGCATGTGGAGTTACAGAACCTGGCTTACAGATTACCATTCCTCTTTTGATTTGTGTCTTTTCAATTCCTCTTAATAAGATACCAGCGTTATCTCCTGCCTCACCTCTATCTAAGATTTGACGGAACATTTCGATACCTGTAATAGTAGAAGTTAATTTCTCAGCTCCCATACCGATAATTTCTACAGGATCTCCAGTGTTTGCAATACCAGTTTCAATTCTACCAGTAGCAACAGTTCCACGACCTGTAATAGAGAATACATCTTCGATTGGCATTAAGAAGTCTTTATCTACTTCTCTTAATGGCTCTTCAATCCAATTATCAACAGCTTCCATTAATTCCATTACTGTATCAACCCATTTTTGCTCTCCGTTTAAAGCACCTAATGCAGATCCAGAAACAACTGGTCCTTCGTCACCATCATAATCGTAGAAAGAAAGTAATTCTCTTACTTCCATATCAACCAATTCTAATAATTCTTCATCATCAACCATATCCACTTTGTTTAAGAAAACAACGATACGTGGAATACCCACCTGACGTCCTAAAAGGATGTGCTCACGAGTTTGTGGCATTGGTCCATCAGTAGCAGCAACAACTAAAATTGCACCGTCCATTTGAGCAGCACCAGTTACCATGTTCTTTACATAATCCGCGTGACCTGGACAGTCAACGTGTGCATAGTGACGATTTGCTGTTTGATACTCAACGTGAGATGTATTAATTGTAATACCTCTTTCTTTTTCTTCTGGAGCATTATCGATTTGATCGAAAGATTTAGCTTCAGAAAAACCAGCATCAGCTAATACTTTAGTAATAGCCGCAGTTAATGTAGTCTTACCGTGATCTACGTGTCCGATTGTACCAATGTTTAAGTGTGGTTTCGAACGGTCAAAATTTGCTTTTGCCATGATTGTTAATTTTAATTCTTAGTTTAAATATATTTAGTGTCTAATTAAAAACTTTTTTACTTTGAGCCAGCGACGGGATTTGAACCCGTGACCTCATCCCTACCAAGGATGCGCTCTACCAACTGAGCTACA
>Ga0209771_1000070_pt1 | contig 59749 bp, 32 predicted proteins | sample SaaInl59LU_5_DNA_FD_184639 | JGI IMG/M metagenome (GOLD analysis project Ga0209771, IMG submission 184639) | Marine microbial communities from expanding oxygen minimum zones in the Saanich Inlet - ESP_59LU_5_DNA (SPAdes) (version 2) | ecosystem: Environmental > Aquatic > Marine > Intertidal zone... | reverse complement strand
CTGTAAAATAAACAGTGTCAATATCAAATTGACCTCTATACTCTTTATCCCTTGCAGACTCCCAGCCGTAACTTGTTCCGTTTATTTCGCCGTTGTTAATTATATACAATTTACCAACATTACCCTGTCCACCGTTTGTAGCTTTAACAAACAGCCTATTAAACTGATTGTTATCTGACAATGCTAATTCACTTCCTAAGAAATTATTTCCCTGGCGATCCTTGGCAACATAAGAATTAATTTTAATAAATTGACCTATGCCTCTTCTTTCGTAAATAGAATACATACCTTCATTTACAAGACCGTTATAGTCTGGATTGTTAATCCAGTCTAGATTAACACCTGCATTAGGTGTAGCAGGAATATTATATATTAAATTCCAATCGTTATTATTAACTGTTGGCAGATTTGGCTGTCTAGGAATACCTAACACTTCTTGCTCTCTATATAACCAATATTCCCCATTAGTAATTGTATCTTCTCTAACTGCAACATCAAGATCTGCGTTTTGTATCTCAATATCTGATCCAGAATCAAATACAATAAACTTGCCAATGCCTTCACTATCAAACGGATAACATCTTTGTTCTATCTGACCAAATACACGATTGCCAGATATTGGATCGTATATTGGATCACCGCTGCCGTCGGCTAAAAATTCAATTTCTCTGTTTTCTCTAAAAATGTTTCCTAATGCCCAATTTCCAGTAATATTTTTAACAAATATTCTGCCGTTTGTTGTATCAAATTTTTGGTAAAATACAACTTCAGCTGTTCCTAAGTTTGTTGAATCTCGGACTGTTAATCCTACCTTAGGTTCGATAGGAACGCCGCCTAAGTTTTTAGTTATTCTAAAATCAATGTATCCATCCCATACATCGTAAACTGTTGATTGTTTATTAACAACGCTTGCAGAAAGACCTATAGTTTCTAGTGCCCGATCTCCTAAATCATTTGTTAAGAACGGAGGCATTGTATTATAGAATACATCTAATTTAGGATTCGAAACATTACCTTGAATTATACCTTCTGCTTCTAATGAGTCGCTAATTTCCTTCGGTGCTCTTAACACATAAAGTGAAGAATTAACGTCTCCGGTAACATCCCCCGGTCCGGGGTTACCTGAATAACTTAATGTTATTACTTGAGAATTTAATCCGTCTAGACTTCTTTCAGAAGTTGTAGAATAATCTAATATATTGTAATAAAATCTATTTTGATCTACATTTCCTACAGGCGTAACATCTACATAAACAAGTCCTCGACCAATGTCCGAATTATTGTTCGAGACACTATAAGGTGAATCTGTTTCAATTCTCCAATACCCGCCCCACGAGTCTTCTGCATCAACTGCTGTGTTAATAGGTCCTATTGTTGTGTATTCTCCAACAAATTCACCTATACTAGTAGTTAATGAACCTACAGTGCCAAAAGTACCGTTTTGTTCTTTAATGTAAATTACTAATCTAGCACCTTGATTTTGTGTGTAAGTAACTTCGCCAAAACCGGTTAAAGTTTCGACAATTTGTCCAACTAACGGGATTGTATTTGAATTTTCAACATATAGTATACTATCAATTTTTTCAGTAATTGTATGACTATTAGACAAAAAGCTTCCTGTAATTTCAGGAATGTCTCCGTTAAACGGCTCTCTACTTATTAAGCTATCTGATGTTTGATTTGCATAAGTTAAATTATTCCAGCGTAAATGTATTGTATCTCCAATTCCAGATCCTTGATACATATCAAGAGGTGCTTTTATTAATAAATGATTAGTAATAAATTGTGAACCTAGTAGTTCATCTGAGAAAGGATAATCACCTGTTAATAATGACGGTTCAACATTATCGTCTTCTTCTGTTTGAACAAGATCAATCATTATTTGAGGAACTGATTCGAAACTTCCAAACGGAATATTATCAATTGCTCCTAGTACATTTTTATTAGCTTGCCAGATATTATCTTTGTATACAACAATATCTTGATCACTGTAGTTTACTAGTTCTTGATAATCGCCTTGATATGTAGAATTAACTTCTGTTGCATTAGGAGAACCAACTATTAAGTAATTGCCATTTGAAGATACTGCTAGTGATGCTCCAAATCTTTGTATATCTACAGGCTTATCTATTTTTATAAAATTAGATTGATATCTAATCCATGTTTGATCGATAGTTTCATTTTCACCAGTATCGATGTCTATAACAACAGTAGATGTAAATGTATTAGTTGCTTCGTAATATTCTTTATTAAAAACAACAATATCAGTAATAGTATATCTTTCGCCTCCTCTAAAGGAAGGATATGACTTAGCAAGCCCTTGGTCTGGATCTATTATTTGGTTAAGTTGGAACGATCCTGAATTGCCTGCTCTAATATATGTAAACACTTTACCGTCAACATCATCTGGAGATCCAACTACTAATAATGTATTGTTATTACTTGCTACAATAACTTGAGCATAATTTTGGTTAGTTCCAGGCTCAGAATTTTCAATAGTTTGTTGAACATTAAATCCCGGAGTGTTGTTAAATACTTTCCATTCTCCGCTACCGTCGTCATCAATCCATATGCGCTTAATGCCTTGTTTATACGTTTGTATTAGTTCGCCTGCTTCTTCAAGGGTAGAAACTCTTACACTTACAAATTTTGTTATAATAGGATTAGTTACAGCTTCGCTCGCTGTTAATATTGAACTATTTACAGTAATTTTATTGTTTAAAATTTTTGTTATTTTTACAAATTCTGCAATTTTATTATTTTCTTCGTCAGTATATTCAACTCCGATAATATCATTAACATTTAGATCGTTAGGAATAACATTAAATGACAATTCTTTTTGATCACCTACTTCAGTAACACTTTCTAAAAATATTTCGTCTTTTATAAAAGTGTAAACATTCCAAGACTGTCCCACATTTCCGACCCATACTAAATGATTATATCTAATATCATCATAATTTATATTAACAATAGAGTTGTACTCGTCAATAATAAAATCAACATCGTCTGAGTTTACATAACCAGCAGTTTTAGTATATGTATTATCAATATACTTTGTAGGGAACGGTGTGTGAGTATAATTTTCAGGTGTTAAATATGTTTCAAATGGCCTAATTCTATAAATTAAGTCAGTTTCTTCACCTGTTACTGAATTTACTAATTCTACGCTCTGCGGTTGTAATTTAAATTTATCTTCATCTAATATATATTCAACTTCTTCAAACCCAGCTGCGGCTCCATATTGACCTACCTTAATAGCCCATTCTTCATAAAAATCTAAACTATCTTTGTCAGCACTTCCAAGTACATCAAATAGCTTTGTTAAAGAATTCTGTGTTCCTTTATCTTGAATCATTCCTTGATAGAATTTATACTGGCTAACATCATCGTTAATGATATTAGCAAGATACTCCCTATTTTGATATCCGATCAAATGCTGTGCAAATTTTTGTTGTTCTAGATCAAAGTTATCAGTATCAAGATCGTAGAAATCTGCAAATTGATTTGTTTTATATTCAAAGTTTGGTAATAATTCTGCTTCTGGTTTTTCGCTTAGTATTGACCACTGACTTGCAATAAACACTTCTGTGCCTGGAACTTTATTTTTAGCAATGTAATAAAACTCTTTGTACTTTACTACATCGCCTATACTGTAATCTTTCCAAGACTTCCATTCTGTGATAGTTACATTATCATATACAAAACCCGGAATGTTAATAGAACCGTCCCAGTCTCCTGATCTATAACCTAATACTTTAATTCGTTCTTGACGGTACCCTGGTTCTTGATCGTAAATAATATCTCCAAAAACAGTTTTATTATCAATCACAACTACATGTTCTTTTTGCACAAGTGAAAGACGAACTGAATAAATTCCGTCTTCTGTTGCTTTTGGTCTAATAACAAACTCTTGAGGATTTTCTCTTGTTAAGCTAACATTCTGTGGTAAAAGCTTTTTACCATCAGCTTTAAGTAAACTATAACCATAGAACGTATCATAAATATCATCAACTACTGCATACTGAGAATTAAATTTAAGCTGGAATGCTCCTGGACTTAATGTTATAACTGAACCAGCGCCCCAATTTTGTGTAGTCCAAAACATAAATTCTTTTGCACTAGTTTCCCAATTAGACACAAAATTACTTTTTTCAGCATAATAATCAAAAACAAATCCTTCAGTCTCAAGATATTGATTGTAACCTAACATAAAGTCAACTACTTCTTGAATTGTTTCAAAGACACTTCCGTATGGAAGTTGTTTAATATTATTAGCAAACGCTTTTCTAAAGTAAGCTTCGCTGCCGCCTTCCTCAGGCAATTTAGGTATTTTAGCAACTTTTGTATCATCAAACTCGTTGTTACTTGTATGTGTTTCAGTAACTCTATAATAAGTATTTTGATGTTCTATGATAGATCCGTTAACATAAGTTTTGTTAGCATTCCATTCTACAAAACTTGCACTAATGCCGCCTATTCTTACTAACGGATCATTTTGCAATTCTACTGCTGGATAATAATTAAAATACGGAGATTCTTGATCATATCCTTTTATTACAAATCCGTAAGATTGTTTTTCAACTATAACTCCACTATAAGTAATGCTCTTAATTGGCGCACTTGTATTTAGAAAAATTTGATAATTTTCTTCGGGTATAAAAACATTGCCTTTATTAGTAGGAGTTCGACTATCTAAAATAAGTTTAAATTTATCTTTTGTAGTAAATCCGCCTAGCTTAAACCCAATTTGATTATCAACATTTCTTAAATTTTCTTTATATTCATCATATGGAGTATCAACATTTGAAGACAGATAATTGCTAATGTAGTCAATTAATCCCGATGTATAAACTCTATCAGTTTCATCTGACGTATTAGGAAACTGTATGTTGTTAAGTCTAATTTGTGTGTTAGGAATATCATAAACAATATTGCCTGTTAACCCTCTAATTTGTCTAACTCTATCAAATGCTGTAGAGAATACGTTAGCTGGTTGATTTAGAATTAATGACGAAATCAATGCAAATGCATATTCTGAACTTCTGCGCCAGGCATTTTCAACAGGACTATGATCGCCGAATGTAAAATTATTGTCCAAAGTAGTTGTATTGTAACTTTCGACAAAGCTACTTAAAACAGGACTAACTAAATTTCCATCATCATCAACTGGTATATGAGCTGTTAAATTTTTTCTTGCAATTTTTTCATTAGGCACAGCTAATGTATTTGGTGTGCGAATAATACCTGCTTCGATATCTTCCCACATTAAGAAGTTATTTTTAGTGTAAGGTGCTTGTCCGTATTGTGCATCCCACCAAGATGGCTTAATCGAAAATGCTTGCATTTCCCAAGGATGTGTGTGTGGACGATCAGTGTCATATGCATATTTGTAAACAGCTCTCCACCATCCATTTACAGGCTGTCCTTGGACAGTGGTCATTCCAGTATGATTAAATGTAAAAGTATTTTCTCTTACAAAAAATTCATGCTTAGTGTAATCAGAATCAACTAATTGCAACCATTGGACAAAGTCACTAATCATAGACTTATTAAGTTGGGCTAATGTTAACCCAGTATTTCTACTATATCCTGGCACATAATCATAAATGTCAAATAACTCAGTATTATATTCAACTTTAAGATTATTAAAAATTCTCTTTTCTAATTCTAATATAAGATCATCTCTAAAATCATCGTATGCTACAGTAATACTACCGTCGTGTCCTTGTATTACCTTTGTAGGTGTTTGGTACGTATCATCAACAAATACTTCAGGAATAAATTTAGGATATATCCCTAACTTAGTCGGAGTTGGTGGGACAAAACTACCGTTTGTTGATTCGTATTCATATATTTCGATTATGTCACCTTGTGCTTTAGAAGCAGTAACAATTATAAAACCTTGGTCGTTAAATGTATAGTCTTTACCATATATTAGTTGCTGACCGTTTATGTAAACTTGCACCGCAGTATCGCTAGGAGTAGTAGTATTAAACGGCTTAGATAATGCAAAAAAGTTATTTTCAGGATCTGTAATTTCGTCAATAAACTTAGTTGAGCCTGTATATGGAATCATATCTGAAAAATAATAAGGCATTAACTTAGTTTTGTCTTTATTCATTTCCTTTAATATTAAGTCAACGTGCTCTTTTACTGGTCCACTAAATCCTATGTCTGCTGCATGCTGAAGGAAAGATCTTTTAAATTTTCCGTATTCACGTCTTGCATATTTTATTGCTTTAATAACATTTGCATCTTTATCAACAATATGGTACAGCGGCAAGTTTAACGGCGAACTATGTTTTACAATACGTTTTCCGTAACCCGACAACTCTTTTAAATCTCTTAAATTGCTTGTTCCGGGATAAATGCCGTTAAACTCATTTATTTCTTCAACAATTGTTCCAACATGATCATTTATTTCACCTAGCGTAAATTCATTAACATTAGTGTTTAACGGATTTCTTTCCAAATTACTAGGAATTTCATATTTTCCGTTTTCTGTTTTTTCAGCTGCTGACCTAGTTTTAATAACAATGTTATCGTCTAAAGACAAATTGTTAAATTTAATTGTTAAATTTTCATTAGCATCCATAGAAGTTGTATAGTCTACATCTTTAAATTTTAAAGAATTATTTACAAAAACTCTTAACCATAAATCATCTAATAATCCGCTTCTTTCATAAACATCTACTGTAAAAAAGGTTCTAGTATTATCATTAACGTATTGTCTAATAACAGATTGTGTACTATAATCTGTTGCCTTTGTCCAACCGTTTAATACTTCAAATTCAGTTCTTGATGTATATTTTCTAAGATATCCTCGATTAACAGAGGCTGTTATCGGTGTTTCTCCTGTTTTAGCATAAGTCAGGGTATCAAAAGATAAGTCATATTCAAATACAATGTCGCCAACATTTTCAATACTTCTATACGTTAATGGAAACCCTAATTCAGAATCATTTACACCTAACCCAATTTTATATGAAAACAGTTCTGTTCCTTTAAACGTAGTAGATTCAAACTCGTTACTATCTGAATAACTTATTGCACTTTCATTAAAAATATCAAATAACGGTGGTTGATTTAAATTTAATTTTTGCTGTGCTAGTTTCCACAGAGTTCCGTTAAACCATAACATCTTACCTTTGTATTCTGTTCCTTGTTTACAAAGAACAACTTCATTTAATAAAGGCTGACTATCGTCAACTTCTGTAAGAGTAATTTGTCTACGATTTCTAAAATTAATAAATTTAACTTCAAAAATCTTACCATATACTAGAGGATCATTGTCAGCAGTAAATAACACTCTCATGCCATTAGATAAATCTACATTATCAATATTATAACCTTCAGATCCTTCAATTGTACTAAAAGCATCTTTTGTAAAATCGTCTACTAAGTCAATACTTTTCTTAACAACTGTCCCATAATTAAATAATTTTAAGTTAGGTTCAAACTCAATAATAGGTCTAGTTGCTCGTGCAGACTGATCTAACTCGAGAGGCTGATTGTTAATCTCTGCACTTTTTTCAATTACACTTTTATGAAACCAACGATTATATTTTGACCATAAGTTTCCATCTTGACTTGCTCTATTAATTGTAATATAATCTTTATTAGAAGGATAACCTATTGCTTCTGAATAAGGAAGTTCGTCAAATCCTTCAGTATCAAACTCTACGATTAAATCCGATGTGTATGAGCTAGGAACATTAAGATCTTCTTCTGACCTTAACATTATGCCATCTCCAACTCCTTCTACATACCAAAAGCCAGTTGCATATTTTTCAGGCGTAACTTTTCCTACAAACTCTATTTTCATGCCATTAGACAATTCAACATTTGATTCTGTTTTGTAAGTCTTTGTTCCTATAATTTCTTCTTCTACATTAATAGAAGTTGCTTCAGTGATGTCAAGAACATTTATAACATTACTTGCATACAAGTCGTTATCTGACATGTAATAAATTAAATCAGGGGTACTTTGGTCTAAAGTAACTTCTATAGTTCCTAATTCTATACTATTTTCACTTACTACATTAGATAAGTTAAATGATGTATCCAAATCCCATAAGTCTAGATCTAAATTTACACCAGACACATGTGCAGAATTACATATATAAATTCCGCCATTAAAGTTAACTTTTTCGTTTTGTTCATACAAAAAATTAGGCGTATATATCGGTGCTGAATCTTTTTTAGTTCTAAACGACAGCGGATTTCCTTTAGCATTAATTTCAAACTTATAAGTTATACCTCTAAACAATGTTAAAACAGGATTTTGAGTAAGTCCATCAGGTGTAAATACGTATCCGTAATTTTCGCCATTATCAATAGCAGTAACTTTAATAGTTTTTACTACGTTGTCTTTTTCGCCTGATATTTGTATAGGTCGAGGGCCTGTAGGCAACCAGTAGTATTCTCTAAAGTTTACAAATTTGTCCCAATCAATATTCGGCTTCCAAGAATAATATTCTTGTCTATTAAGTAAACTATGATCCGAAACACTACTTCCTAATGACGATAACTGGTTAACATAATCATTATAATCGCTATAAAAACTTATGTTTCCTAAAGAATCTTTTATCACAGAAGAAGGTTCAAACTGATAATCTTCTCGTTGTTTATTTACATCACCAATATAAAAATCTTTTGTTCGAAATCCTTTGGCTTCTTTTTGTCCAAAGTATCCATTAAGCTTTTCAGCTGATCCTGGTTGCATTAGCTGATCTATTGTACTAGAAAGAAATTTGTTATTAACTCTAGTTCTAAAATATCTAGGTAAGTGATCTGAACTACGGCGCCTGTTATTGTCTCCAATAGGAAGGTTAGTTGGATTTTGGTCGTTATTATATGCCATTAGTAGCTAAGGCCTCCGTTATTTAACGTTGAGTTTGATACACCACTTTGGATGCCAGTATTAGTAGCTGTAACACTTGTTACAACTGCTCCTTGCGATTTTAATCTGCCAGCAGTAATTGCATCTATTACTTCTATATTTGCAACTGTGGCATTACTAATAAAAATTTCGTCTGATTCGGCTTTAATTTCTTGTAACGATCCAAAACCTTGATCTTCTTGAACTGGAACAATTACAAAGGTAACAAGATTTGGCGATAACTGACTCATTACATAACTTGCCAATTCCGAAAAGTAAAATCTATCTCCAAAATCCCAATTGTCAAGTGCAAAAAATTTGTTTATTGCACTAATAACATTTGATTTTAGTTCGTTATCATTTAACACTAAATTAGGATTTTTAACAATTTTAAATGTTGCTTGCAAGTCTTCTTTTGCCTTTGAACCAAATAACACTTTGTACTTAACCGGATGATAGATAAGTTCGTCACTTAATGATTTAATTTTATTCAAATTGCTAGCATAACTAATGTATAAATCATCACTACTAGGAGGTAGAGGTTTATTATCTATGTCACCGTCTAGCCATTTTCTAAATAGTGTATCATAACCTCGTGTTAACAAATAAGTGTCAATGATGTTACTTGCACTAGGATCGATCCTGCTTTCTTGATCAGCAGCATGCACATATTGAAATTTTAATCCGTCTCTACCAACAAATGCTTTATAATCTGTTGTAATTGTTAATTGTGTAGTTGCTTCGTTAAACACTTCAAAAATATCTTCCTTTAGATAGTATAAAATATCTCCATCTTCGTACGAACTTAATGGTGCTCTATTAGATTTTGATAGTAAAATAAGTTGATCAGGGTCTCTAAAAATATTGTTTTTAGAAACATAAACAAAGTCTTCAACTCCGTCTGCTGTTGTTTTTTTCTTTTGAAAAACTAGTTTTTTATCGATATTTTCATCAGTAATATTAAATTCGTCTACAATATCATTAAACACTTCAGGATTATCAACAACTCCATCGTCGTCTTCGTCGAAGAAACTTACTTGTATTTTTTTACTATCAATATACCCTTCGGCATCTCTATATTCTTCAACAATTTCCCAAAGATAATCAGTGTTAAAAGGATTGGATTGTGTAGGCTTAGTATTAATACTTAGAACATTAATTTTGTCTTTTACAATTTTTCCAGTACGGTTATTATAAATCTTATCGCTGCTATCGTAATAAAATCTTATATCTTGATCACTTTCAAATACATATCGCATTTCACGATGTGTAATAGTGTACTTTTCGCCATCTGTATTAAATTTTAAAATCCAACTAGCATCTAATTGCTGGCCGGTAGTATTTCCAGTTTTACCTGTACTAAACTCGCTGTTAGCCGCTAGATTATTTTCTGTAATTAATCTCCATTCACCGTCATTTCTAGAATAACGTAATCCAAATGTCTTATAAGCAAATATTTGTGCAGTAATTTGAGCTTGAACGTCAGCAGTAAGCGCCGTAGGAAGTGCAGTTCTAATTTCAATTAATCTAGAACCAGTAGGAATACTATCATTAATAGTAATAGGACCTGAACCGTCTTCTTGAATTTCAGTCCCGTCTCTTATAACACTTATAACCTTTACCCACTTGTAATCTGTGCCTCCTCTGTAATCCGGAGCACCTAGTTGTAATTTACCATTTAAAAAATGATATCCTTCTGGAGGAATATACTTTAACAAACTATTTGGTTTTACAAATTTCATATTAGAACCAGTAAAGGTTCCCGTTTTTACTAATACGCCTGCAGAATTAATCATCCTACCGGTAAAATTGTTAGTATCTTCAGTAAGTTGTGTCCATGTTGCTCCTAGGTCTTCAACCAAAAGCTTAGGAAATTTATCGTAATAATAATTACGTACTTTAATACTAGATAAAATAGGTTCAATAGTGTTAAGTATTTGACCTTCAATATCTGTAAGTGTTTCAAATGCAAAGCCTGTTTTTGTTGTTATATAGTTTTTATAAACTGCTCCATCTGTGCCAAATAAGTTTGTAGTACTGTATTTTCCAGTTGCATCAACTAGATCAAAATATCTACTAATACCGCTCGAAATTCTGTTTACACTTTTTGCTTTTACTATTTCTTGACTTACTGCTAATGGTCCTAATTGGTAATCTTCACCAGTAATTAATCTATTTTGAGTATAATACGTGCTAGGAGCATTTTTCTTAATACTTGCATTAGTCTCTGACACTGTTGAATTGTCTACAGTGTACTTTAACTCAAGTGTAATTGTTATAGTTTCAGCTTTACCTGCTTTTGACACGTAAGGAATACGTACAGAAATACCACGTAAATTATCAGGAGTAATTACAAGTCTTTGATTTTTACTAGAACGATAGTAAACACGGAAATTACCTTGCGGAAGATTACCAAAAGTACCGTCTGAAAAGATTAAACTAATTCTATCTTCGATGCGTGTTAAGATACTATAAATGTTTCTAATACTTTTATTTAAACTATTGTAAATTACATTGTTACCCTCAACAGCATCTACCTTTGTCCATAGTTCTTGTTCATTTCCAATACTATCTAAGTTATATAACCAAACATCTGATTGATTAATATTTCTTGCATCAATTGCTACAACTTGACTTGTGCTAGGATTAGTAACATTAAATTGACCAGTATCTATTTTACCCTGTCTAAAATGTGTAAAAAAGCCAGTATTTGAACTTGCTACGCCTCTTCCGTCTTCTCTATAAAGGAATGCATAATTGTTGCCAGGGAATGGTGGTTCTTCGTAGATTTCAGAATCATTAATATCTGTCGATACAACTTCGAAAGGAACACTTTTACCGTCAACTGTTTTTGTAAAACTATAAACAGGTATTTCTGTATTAGTTGAATTCATTCGATATTGCTCAGTAGGAACTCCGCTAATAATTTCTGACTTTACTGGTCTTCCAAAAGTGCCGTTAACAGGCAATGCAGAATTTATTACTCTAATAAACTGCTCGTACCAATCAGGATTAGACGAATCATTCCATTGAATTGTCTGATTTTCAAGATTGATTCCATTTGAATCAATTAGTTCTTCAGTTGTACTAACTGCTTCAATTTTTAGTAGACCATTTGCTGCTTGATTACGCTTAGGATTATAGGAAAGAAGTCTTGCTAAACGTAATACACTTTCGCGGCGCTCTGCTAGCTCTAAATAATTTTCACGAGCATTTAAGTCAATACGGAAAGCAATGTTTTGACCTAAAAATGCAATCATGTCAATGAGCGCTAGATATTCACTCGATTCAATATAATCATTAAAATCTTCTGGGTAATTCTCACGCAAGTAAGAAATCATTGTGCGGCGTAGATTGTCAAAATCGTAACTTTTAAAATCTGCGTTACGGAAAGACTGATAAACTTTTTTCCAGTCTTCTGCTATTAATAATCTGTTTTGCCTATCTGTAGATGACATGTGTTGCTTTCCTCATTATAATGTATTTATTTTATTATATTATGTGCGTAGTTTATTTTATGATAAAAACCCAGCATTTTCATCAAATTTTAGATTCATAGTTTCTGAAATGTTATAAGGCAAATAAGCTAATGTACATTCAATTTGTATTCCACTTTCATAGGAAGATATTATAATATTATCAACATTTACTCTTGGATCATAGTTAATAAGTCTTGATACATTTTTAGTAATAGCATCACGAAGTTGGTCAGTTAATGGTTCAAAAAGTACATCCCAAATAATAGTTCCAAATTCTGGATCACTTAACTTTTCACCTTGGCGAATATGAAAATGATTGATAATATCTTGTTTAATTAGGGCAATATCGTATAATATCCATTCAGTAGCATCAGGATCAACTGTGCTTATTCCTCTATAAGCTCTTGATTCTGGAATTGCAACTTGAGATTGGTTTCCAGGAACAACTATTTGTTTATAAATGCTTTTTTCTTGTGTACTCATATCGTATTTACCCTTATGTTAATTCGTAATAATCACCAGATTTTGTAACTGTGTACGTCTTGCCGTTAGTTAAAGTTACCGTAGATCCGTCTGGATACTCGCCTGCTGCTACTGATTTAAATGTTGCTACATCGATTTTAGGGTCTAATTCGTCATACGGGCCAGGAGGAGTTACTGATGCACGGTTTGGAGTTTGTCCCTTTGCTAGAGAAGTTCTTAAATTAAGCAAGCTACCTAATGCTCCGACTGTATTAGATACTGCTGACCCAATAATGCCGTCTGTAATACTACTCAATGTTCCTGGGCTTGCAATGTTGTCAATTGCTCCTACAATTGACTGTCCGACACTATGGGTAATCTGAGAAGCTGAGTCTACTACAGAGTTTACCAAGTTTCCTACACTAAATTGACTAACACTTTCTTGCACTCCGCCTAATGCATTTCCAACGTCAGTAGGTATACTAGTTGACGAAACTTCAGGAGTCGACACTACGCCGTCAACAGGTGCAGATGACGGTGCTTCGGCTGTTTCAGGCGGCGATGTATTTGGTGTAGCTGATGCTTCTCTTGATGTATTTTGTCTAAATGTATCAGGAGTTGTAGCAGTAGTGTTGAACAAATTTTCGTGCCCACTCCAAGGTTCGTGCAAGGGAACTCTTGCGCTTGGTATAGCCGCTGTCGGAGCTGTAGGCGATGCAGAACTATGTGATCCAAGTATTTGATTGTCACTTCCTGGGCGATCTGTCCAAGATGAACCTGCACTAGTTCCATTAACACTTCCTGCTGACAAAGAACCTGTGTTTGTATTTGCACTTATTATTGCATTGCCGTTTACATCTAAATTTTTCATATTTGTATCAGGAGTATCTAAGTTTACACTGCCCGGAGCAGTTATGTTTGTATCGCCGCCTGCTTTTAAATTAATATCTGCTCCTGCTTCAATATTAACATTAGCACCGGCTTTCATATTAATGTCTGCTTCACTATGTACACTAATACTGTCTTGTGCATAAATGTCAATTTTTCCGTTTGCAGTTAATTCAATCCAAGTAGTGCCTCGTGCATTAGCAATATAAATTAAATCTTCTGTATTGTGGAGCAATATTTGATGACCCGTTCTTGTTCTTAAACGTACTAGTTCATTATGAGGAAGTGTAGGATCGCCGTCTGTTTCTCCAGCTTCGGCATTTGCATACACAGGAGGTCCGTCTTTTGCTGGAGTTTTACGCAACAATGTAGCATCACCGTCGTCAAATACTAAACTACTGCCGCCTAATCTATTTTGGGGCATTGGAGTTTGTGCAAAATTTTCGCCATAATTTACTCTAGGAGAACCAGGACGTCTATCTTGTGGTCCAGGACTACTAAATCCAGTTACTGCACTAGGAACTTCTCGACGAGAACTAGTGCTTGTTACTCCTCTTATTTCATCTTCAAGTAAACCTTGAGTAGCTAAAACATTAATTATATCTTCATTTGCAGGTTTAATAAACTGTGTACTATTTCTTCCATTTCCGTCTTCGGTTCTTTTATTATATTCTACTACAGGTAATTTTTTAGAGTCATCTAAATCATTGTATGTGCTAGAAACATACGGATCTGGCGTCATAATATTAGTATGCTCTTCTGGAATGCATCCGATCCAAAATGCTTGGCCGCCTTCTGCAAAAATTACAAGAACTTTAGCACCAATATCCGGTGGAACACCCCACCATCCGTAACTTCTTTGACTATTTAAATAACCTGCGTTATCTGACGTTCCTTGTAAAGACGTTACTCCGTGAAAAGGACTGATATATTTTGCTACAATCATCTGTCCTGGAGCATTAGTAGATTGTCCAGAGTTCGATGATGTTAACAATTCAACTTCAAGATTTCCCATATATGTTGTATCTAGATGATTTCTAACAACAGCAACTTTAGGTTGCGAAGGAAATTGTTCTTTAGTACCTCGTTGACTTGTTCTTTCAACTTGATTATTATTGATCTTATCTACCATTATAACCTATCTCTAATTTTTGTTATTCTGTATACTACTGTATTAATTTAAGTTCTTCCAGTTACTCTTCTTGCTTTAGCTAGATACTCTGCATGTTGTGCTTCAAAAGTATTATCTTCAGCGCCAGTTACTGAAGCTGCACTAGACTGCTGCGCAGCAGGTATATTTGGAGCAGAACCGGATATCGAAGATGAAATATTTCCAACGGCGTCAGATGCAGCAGCGTCAAGTGCAGCAACACCATTTGCTACTGCGCCGCCGATTCCTTGAGAAAGTGTTGCACCTAACTGATCAATTTGTCCTTGTATATCATCTATTGCTCCGCTAAATGCTGCAACCGGAGATGACACTAATGGAGAAATAATAGCATCAAGACCTTTTTCAATAATACTTTCTATAGAAATATCAATAGGAGAAACGCCTGTATCTTCTGGTTGATTTCTTCTTCTAATTGTTTTTAATTTTTGAGTAAATCTATTACTACTCCACGAATTTGTAACTTCTATTACTTGGTAAAGGCCGCTAAAAGCACCAACTGCTTTTGTACCGCCTGCTGGAAATTTCATAAAACCCGGATCTCGTATGTCAACTGGGGTTCTAAAGTTTATTAAAATATCTACTTCTCCGCTTTGATAATCCATAGATCCGTCACTATTTAAATTAATACTACCTGTAGGAGATGAGTTGTAATTTCCCATTCCGCTATCTGTAATATAATAAGGATCTCCCCAAATTTCAAAATCAATACCCACCAAGTCAGTTTCGCTATTTACAATTGCATCGTTAAATGTTCTAGCAATAGCATTTTCAGGATGATTTTGTGGTCCAGAACCTGCTTGGCCTGTATTTGTAGTCGGAGTAGGTCTAGCACTACTTATTCCAGAAGTTGACGAATTAGTGTTATTTCCGCTAGAAGTACCAAACGTTGGCGATTCGGGATTTATAACTAAACCGTTTGCTCCAAGTGTAATCTGACTTGCACTTAATTGTCCAAAGTCACCGTTTAATGCTGTAAAAAATGCAGCATTAATATTAATATTAAAATCTATTATATCGTCATTCTCTCCGGTATATAAATAATCGTATTTTTTAATAGCCTGAGTTTTTAGATTAGGATATCCTGGAGGTGCAGAAGTTGGCGATGTAAATCTAGCTACCTGGGTTTTATAAGGAACAACTTTATAAACATATACCTTTGCGCCTTGGCCTGTGGCAGCAACATTTGAATTTCCAGGAACTAAAAATACATCACTTTCAATTCTAAACCAAGTTTTCATGCCGTTAGCATCTGGTTGTTCGGATACAAAATTTCTTGCATAATCTGAAAGAAGTACAACTTCTTCTATTATATTTTGTACCTTAGTTCCTTGAGCAAAGTTAATTCTTCTTCCTTCGTCGCTTATTTTTATATTACCTCTTTGAAAAATGCCTGGAGCATTTTCTTTATCTTCTACAAACGCAGGACGGCCAAAATATTGTGTTCCTTGATCTAAAAAGCTTTTAACAATTTTACTTTGTCCTATGGCATTTATATTTTCTTCGCTTTCTGCAGATTCTCTAATAGATTCTCCAATTTCACTACGTCTTACAACAATGCCTAGTACTTTACTAATTTCTGCATCAAAATCTGCAGGCACTTCGCCGCCTTCAATGCCAGTTAATTGATCATATAACTTTTGATTTTTATTAGAATCTTCTGAGTCAGCTCCTTCTGTTCCTGCGTCAGCTGCGGAAGCAGTTGTTGCGCCTTGCAATGCTGGTATTGCTGCACCTAACGGCGAATTTGATGCACTAGACATACTTTTGGGGAACATAATAACGTATTCGTCTGCAACTTTTTTATTTCCTGCTTGTTGTAGTTCTTGTTCTCTTGTATTTAGAATAGTAGAAAGACTTTGCGGACCTGTTTGTAAAAGTTCTGATATAGTTGATCCTTGAATATCTACGGTTACTGGAGTCATTTGTACTTCGTCTGACAATGCCCATTCGTGATACGGAATAGCTTCAATAAAATAATTACTTCCTTGTTCAGTAACTTCAAATTCAACATTTGAAAGTTTTAAAGGAAACATTCTAGTAGATCGCGAGTCTTTTACTGAACGACCGTTGTCGTCATAACCGATAAATTCTACTTGTAGTAAATATACTGCTTCTAAATAATTACTATATCCTGCCTTTGCGGCTGCTATGTGTAACGATTGCATGAATAATCCCATACTATACGGTTCCATAACATTAAACGTAATCGTAGTAGCATTTGTTTGTTGTGTTCTGCTATTAGGTGCTACGAGGCATATGATGTCAACATCATCAATAAAATATTCTCCAGTAATTCCAGCAGATTTCTCTAGTGGAGTTTTTACTTGATCGCCTGATGTTCCTCCAGATCTTAGTACTACTACATCCGGACCTCCTGTCCTGTATGAAAAATTTGGAGTATTGTAAGAAGTTCTACTTACGGCACCAAAAGTAAAAATGTTATTATAACTTGCAAACTTATTCAATGAATTAGGTTGAAGGCCAATACCGCCGCTGCCGAATAACCCGCCTAGTGCTCCGCCTAGTACTCCGCCTAGTGCTCCGCCTAGTGCTCCACTAACAGCATTTCCTAATGCTGCTCCTGGATTAGAAATTACAGAATTAATTGCAGAAATTGCTCCCCTTGCTGAACTTGTTGTATCAATAAGAGCTTGTCCTAAGGGATCTAAGGAAATATTTGCCGAAGTTGGTAACGGTTGTCGTAGAGTATTACCTAAGTCATTACCAAATTGTTCGGAACTATTAGTAAAATCTTGACCTATTTGATTTAATCTAGCTTGTAAATTTTGAGGTTCAAAAGGCAATTTATTAACCTCCTAACTTTGATGTAATGTTTCGTTCTTTAGGTAGGTATATCTGTGTTCCTGGTCTAAAATCGTATACAGGATCTTTTAAAACATTCATATTTCTTTGAGCAAAAACCCACCAATAACGTCGATCACCGTATAAATCGTAAGCTAACAAATCAGGTCTATAAGTATATTGCGACTCGATTTCATATAATATGTCGTCATTTTCTGCAGGAACTGGTCTAATATTTAAGATTCCTAAATACTGTCCGCCTACGTCTCTAGTGTCTTTATAAGGACTTTTATCGTCATAATTAGCCATTAAATATACCCATCTCCGCCTAAAATGTAACCGCCATTAACAAATTTGTCAAGACTAAATTTGTTAACCTTATCTCTACTATATGCTGGTACCATTGATACTGCAATTTCAGACTTAGTAGGAGCATATGACCCGTTAAAGCCAATGCTAGCAGGTATGTAATCTACATCAGATGGTAAAGTAACATTAAAGTTTTGAATAACTACAGGAACATTATTAAATACGTAATCACCATATCCGTTTAATTTTACAACAGGCGGCGGCGAACCTTTATTTGAACTATCTCCGTAAGCCATTTTAGTTATACTTCTTAAAAAATGCACTGCGGCAATCCAATATTCTGCTTCTTTTGAGTTTTCTACTGTAAATTCACCAGTAACTGTAAAAGCATCTACAGAAGAATTACTGTAGATTTGAAAAGGATAATTACTATGTGTAGGCTGTAGCGCACTGTAATTAGCACTATGCGTAATAAAAACTTGAGGAGTATAAGGAAAGACCATAGAATTTTGTGTTTCTCTTAACGGTGATAGTATCGTACTGCTACCATATGTACCACCAGGAGGTACAGAAATTCTAACACGCCAATCTGCATTTGTTCCGGTATCCCAAGAACCCGATGCAAATGATGAAGTATTATCCGGATTGGCTCCAGGAAGAATATTTAGTGTTCTTAGTGCTCTTCCAAAATTAGTATCTGACACTTCGTCTATTATAGACTGTTTTGCTGTATTAACAAGACTATTGCCTAGATTTTTTAAAAAGTTAGCCATATGTGCTCTCCTATAGTATTATTTAGTTGACTTTTTAAACTACATATATTATAATGTATATAACATATCAGGAGACTCCATGAGAAAAGTAAACTATCTTAATAATAAAGATTTATTATTAGAAATACACAAGTCAAAAGCATCTTTTTCAAGTTTTGTTGAAGTTGACTTTGCCCAATACGATATTATTTTAGAAAGTATCGAAAAAATTAACATTAGGACCATTGCAGAAGCTAAACGAAATAAGGCAAAAAGATTATCACAAGCCGACTACGCTGCACGAAAAGAATCTGGTGAAAAAGTTAAACAAGCAGATTGCGAAGTTGACTATCGAAAGATTACCAAAGAAGAATTAATCTTTAGAATTATGACATTTGACCATATTCCGGAAGAACCAGGTCGTAAAAAGAACCCAAAGACAGTGGCAGACACTCGAGTTAAACTCAACTTTCCTCCATTTCAACATTTTAAATTTAATGACGACGGTGAATTAGTGTGTGTAGGAAAATCACACTGGGAGGGCGGCATGGAGAACGGTTTCTTTAATCTTAAAAAAGGTCAAGCAACAAATAAACTTGCTATGATGTGGATTAAGCTGTGTGAACGGTATGCTACTCGAGGTAATGTTCGTGGATATACATATAATGACGAAATGAGAGGACAAGCAATCCTCCAACTTGCACAAATTGGACTACAATTTGATGAAGCTAAATCTAATAACCCCTTTGCTTATTATACCGCTGCTGTTACTAATAGCTTTGTTCGTATTATTAATATAGAAAAGCGTAATCAAAATATTCGAGACGACATTCTCGAAATGAATGATTTAAATCCTAGTCATACTAGACAACATGCAGGTGAATGGGAAGCTGCACTAAAACGCGAAGAAAAAAATACAAAATAACTGTTGACAGGTGTAGAAAAACTTGCTATAATAAGACATCATAATAGAGGAATCTAAATTTGTTTAAAAAAGCAGCAGTGTTTACAGACATTCACTTCGGACTAAAAGGTAACAGTCGTGTTCACAATGAAGATTGTGAAGAATTTATTGATTGGTACATAGAACAAGCACAAGCTGCCGGTTGCGAGACTGGCATTTTCTGCGGAGACTGGCATCATAACAGAAATTCGCTTAATCTTACCACTATGGATGCAACAATTAGATGTATGGAAAAGCTAGGTGCTGCATTTGAGAAGTTTTACTTCTTTGATGGTAATCACGACTTGTATTATAAAGACAAACGTGACGTTAATAGTACTGCTTTTGCTAAACACATTCCAGGAATTACATTTGTAGACAAAATTCTTATCGAAGATGACGTTGCACTTGTTCCTTGGCTAGTAGGCGACGAATGGAAGAAGATTGAAAAAATTAAATCCAAATATATGTTTGGACACTTTGAACTTCCTAGCTTTTACATGAATGCCTTAGTTAAAATGCCTGATCACGGCGACTTGCGTCCTAGTCATTTTGCTAATCAAGAGTATGTGTTTAGTGGTCACTTCCACAAACGACAAGTGCAAGGTAAGATTCATTACATCGGTAATGCGTTTCCGCACAACTATGCCGATGTATGGGATGACGAACGTGGCATGATGATACTAGATCGCGAAAACGGTAAAGAGCCCGAGTACATTAACTGGTGGAACTGTCCTAAATATCGCACAACTTCACTAAGCAAGTTGTTAGATCCTAATGCAGATATTATTAAACCTAAAATGTACTTGCGTGTCACTATTGATGTACCTATTAGCTACGAAGAAGCACAGTTTATCAAAGAAACTTACATTAGTCAGCACAACTGTCGTGAAATTACATTAATTCCACAAAAACAAATCGAAGAAATTACTACAGACTTAGATATTTCTACATTTGAAAGTGTTGATGAAATTGTATCTAAAGAAATTACTGCAATTGACAGCGAAAACTTCAACAAGAAAATGCTACTGGACATTTATAACGAGCTATGATAAAAATTAAGGATTTAACAGTTAAGAATTTTATGAGTGTGGGGAATCAAACCCAGGCTGTAGATTTTAACAAAGAAAAACTAACTCTAGTACTTGGCGAAAACTTAGATCAAGGCGGAGACGACAGCGGAAGTCGTAACGGAACTGGTAAGACTACTATTATTAATGCACTGTCATATGCAATGTACGGTAAAGCACTTACTAACATTAGAGCTAACAATCTTATTAACAAAACTAACTCAAAAGGCATGGTTGTTAGCTTAGATTTTGAAAAAGATGGCAATCAATACCGTATTGAGCGAGGTCGTTCGCCTACTTTCTTTAAGTTTTTTATTAACAATGAAGAACAAATAGAAGATGAGTCGCAAGGTGATAGTCGCAGGACGCAAGAATACTTAATTGACTTGCTAGGTATGTCGCACGATATGTTTAAACACATTGTTGCACTGAATACATACTCAGAACCGTTCTTAGCAATGCGTACAAACGACCAACGTGCTATTATTGAGCAACTTTTAGGTATTACTATCTTATCTGAAAAGGCAGAAAACTTAAAAGAACAAGTACGTAGTACCAAAGATTCTATTACACAAGAAACACTAAAGATTGAAGCAATACAGGCTGCTAATAGTAAGATTGAAACTACTATTACAAGCTTGCAGGGCAATCAACGTGCTTGGCTTGCTAAACGTGAACAAGATATTGCTAAATTGCAAAAAGGCATCAACGAACTAGAACACTTAGATATCGAAGCTGAACTAGAGTCGCATGAAAAATTAGCAAACTGGACCGAACATAACAATGCTATCCTAGCTCTTAAGAAAGAACTAAGCACACTTGAACCTGCACTGCAACGTGCTGACAAAAGTGTAACCAAAGCAGAAAAAGATATTGCAGAACTAGAAGATGCTACTTGTTATACTTGTGGACAAGAACTTCATGCAGACAAAAAAGCAGAAATTGCAGAACGTAAGAACAAAGAACTTGCTGATGCACTAGCATATCAAACAGAAGTTTCAGGCAAACTTACTGATGTAATGAAAGCACTTGAAGAAATTGGTGATATCAATGGTAAACCTACAACGTTTTATGACAGCGCCAAAGAAGCATACGAGCATAGACAAAATGTTGATAGTTTAAAGCAAGCATTACAGTCAAAGCAAGCAGAGAATGATCCTTATCAAGCACAAATTGATGAATTAACCACTAGTGCCATGCAAGAGATTAGTTGGGGTTCTATTAACGAACTTACAAATTACAAAGAGCATCAAGAGTTTTTGTTAAAGCTGCTTACAAACAAAGACAGTTTCATTCGCAAGAAGATTATTGAACAAAACTTAGCATATTTGAACAATCGTCTAACATATTACTTAGACAAACTAGGATTGCCGCATCAAGTTGTGTTCCAAAACGATTTGAATGTCGAGATTACGCAACTAGGACAGGATTTGGACTTTGATAACTTGAGTCGAGGCGAACGTAACAGACTTATCTTAGGTCTTAGCTTTGCATTCCGTGACGTTTGGGAAAGCTTGTATCAAAATATCAACTTGTTGTTTATCGATGAGCTTATTGATAGTGGCATGGACACTGCCGGCGTTGAAGGTGCACTAAGTGTTCTTAAGAAAATTGCACGTGAGCGTGAAAAGAATATCTTTTTAATCTCGCACAAAGACGAGCTAGTAGGTAGAGTAAATCATATTCTTAAAGTTGTAAAAGAAAACGGCTTTACAAGTTACGAAAATGATGTTGAAGTTGTAGAATGATAGACGATGATACACATGACAAGCTAACAAAAGCTTATCTAGAATATTTTAAGGCAAACGAATCTTACGAGTCGCGTAAAAGTCACAGAACACACGCAGCTAGCAGACGGTGGCTACGTGAAATTCGTACACTTGCAAAAGAACGAATGATCGAAATACACGACTCATACACTGCCAAGAAAGAGGCTGAGAAAAAAGGCAAATAATAAGTACTTCATGCAGTGGACGTATGAAGGTAAACAAATAGACACAATACCAGATGAGTATGAAGGCTTTGTTTATCTTATTACGAATCTTACCACTGGTCAAAAGTACGTAGGCAAAAAACTAGCAAAATTTAAAACTACTAAGCCACCTCTAAAAGGCAAGAAGAATAAAAGACGCGGTTACAAAGAAAGCGATTGGCGAACATACTACGGTAGTTCAGACAGACTAAACGCAGATGTAGCAGCATTAGGCGAAGAAAATTTCACAAGAGAAATATTATACCTATGTAAAGGTAGGGGCGAAATGTCCTACATAGAGGCAAGAGAACAATTTGATAGGCGTGTACTTGAAACAGACGAATACTATAATGGTATTATTAATGTTAGAGTAGGCGGATCAGACAAACTCAAACAGGCGTTGCTAGAACACTCCATACAGGCAAAACAATCCAACACTTAAGGTTGGCGGGCCAGTTTAATAATACCGCTGTGGAAAAAGCTCTCGTATAGAAGCACACGTAACATACTGATCGACTCCCCAGAGGGAGGAAGCCATCAAACAAATTGGGCTCACTGGTTGGTATAGATAGATTGTTGGCTGTCGAAAAACTGCACATTACACATAAAAACTCTTTAGCAATAGGAACGAAGCGAGAGGTAGTTGGAAACAACGATGTCGACGTAGGTTGGGAAAGGTCAGAGCCCATTGTGTAGCAGTATAATAAACACCTATTTCTAAGTTCTCGGCTGCAAGCATGACTCACATGAAGCACAATTTTTGAGACGACGGGGCCGTAACAGGTTCCGTCTGACTGAAACGATCTACATGAAACTTAAACATTATTACATTCGTAATAATGCATCTTTATATAATAAATCACTTCTATCAAACATAATTAAATACGAAGTAAGTAGTTTGAGCGATAGCGATAACTAATATCTACGAAGTAGATATTCAAAACGAATAAGATAAATAGTTTTAATAAGTAAGGATAGTTCAGTGAAAATATATCATATAACACAAAATTTAGCAGAAGCAGTTGATATTAAACAACTTGCTAATGGATCTTGGGGATTAGTAGACACAGAAACTGGTAAGCCGTTTAATTCTAATACTTTTACAAGTGCTGGTGATGCTGAGGAGTTTCGTGATAGAACTGCTAGAACTTCACCACGTCCTGCTGCATCAAATACTCCTAGAGCTGATACACCTAACAATCAACGCACACCCAGTCGTCCTGAGCGTACTATAAGAAGCGGTCCTAATAAAGGTGCAGTTATTACAGACATTGATGCTAACGGAAAACTGTCTGGTCGTAATGCCGACGGCACTGAATTTAGTAATAAAACTGCCAAAGACCTCAGAGGTCCCAATGCTGCTAGTAGAATACGTAGCGCTTCAGGAAAAATTTTAAGATTTGCTAAAGGAAGCACTATGTTTGGACTTACTAGTGCACTACAAGTTTTCTTTATATGGGATGATGCCGCTGACAAACTTGCTGAAATTGAATATGATATGGAATTTTTTCGGTTTAGTGATGCTGATGTTAGACAGAAATATTACGATCTTCAAATGGCAAGTGTTAACAAGGCAAAATGGGTTAACAGTGCAGTAACAGTGTTAGCTAATCTGTCAGGCATTATAGGAACTAGTAAAGCTATGACAGTTGTACGAGCATTAACAATGTTTACTAGATTCGGCGGACCAATAGGTTGGATTATATCAACATTATTATTTGCTTTAACACAGGGCGCTGTATTCTTATTGTCATGGACTATAAGTAAGTACGGCGAAGAAATGGCCAATTGGATTTGGGATAGCTGTTGGGAAGTGTTGAAAGACGGAGTTAGCGGAGCTGTTTCTGGGGCAGGTGATTTAATTAATAATGCTGCTGACATTAGAGGCACTGCTAATATACCCATCGACCGTAAAGGCAGACTTAGAGCATTGCAGCAAGATCTTCAAGATGGTATTAGTTTAGATGCAAGAGGTCAGGAAGTTGCTGACGCACTAGGCGCAAATTAAACTAGTGGTATTCCTGATTTATTAGTAGCTTCGATATTTTCTTTGATAATTTTATTAATTATTTCTCTATCTTCAACACTGTACTTCCAAAATAAATCTTCAGAAGTTACTCCTCCTCGCATGTACCATGCAATTCTGTAAACTTCGTCTTTAATTTGTTTAGTTTTGTTTTCTAGATCGTCAACTAATTCTAAGATTTCAGAGTCCGGGATTGAAACTAATTGCGAACGAAAAAACTTGAATAGTCCAAATTAATGTTAACAGTGTTTTCTGTTTCGCATGCGCCACAAACTGATTTTTGATCTTGTAAGCGCCATTCTTTGGATAATTTTTCTAACTGACCTTTAACTGTTTCAAAAAACAATGCATCGCTATTTTGAATCCATTCAGCAATTTGTTCTTCATTATCAACTAGAGTATCGTCAGCTTCGACAGAATCGATACATTTTTTATATGTAGATGCTGTTAACTCAGATAGCTGTTTTAAAATTTCAGTAACAGTTTTATTTTTTTCTTCTTCAGGCATGTCTGAATAACTTCTTGTAAGAAGACGTTCATACTCGTACTGTCGTTTAGCAGCGTCAGTTTGTTCTTTATAAGTTAACGGTCTTAAATTAATCTTTAAAGGATCTAAATAAACGTAGTCTTCGTAAGTAAGAGATGTATAATAATCAAGAGTAGATGATAAATCTAAGTCAATATGATTTTCTTCTTTACATTTTTTACATTTATAGGTCATTGGCATTTTACCGCCATAGGTTGCAATTCTAATTGCAATTAAAATAGAATCAAGATCAATTGTTGGCATACTCCACGGATCGACAATGTCAGGAATGCAACTTTTAATTACTTGTACTACTGATTCACCTGAAAATAATCCATCAGGTGTTTTTAACATTATCTCATCCATTGCTGTCATGCCAAACACCGGCAAGCTGCTAGGGTCTCCAATTAACGAACCTTCGGGATAAAATTTTCCAAGACTTGGCAACGACAGATAAATTTTAGGTTGCCTAAAATGTTTTGCTAAAGGATTAGGAGTCATATTTTTTCCTACGATAAATAACTATGTAATATATTTATATTCGTAAATCTAAGGATTTTTAAAATTGGCCACTATTAGAATCTCAGGCGATCAGGTTGACATCGACAACATCGCAACAGAAAGCACATTAGGCAGCTTAGTTAGAGCAGTCGGGGGTGCAGCCGGAGGCGCAGGTTCGTTAGCTGGAAATCTCGGTGCTGCTGGAGAAAATGCTAGTTTAGCATCACGTGCAATGCAAGGTGTTGTGTCAGCTGCAACAGTAGGTGCTGGCGGCTTAGTTGACTTTGCAGCACAAGCATATAATGGTACAGCTAGGGTTAGTACAGCATTAGATTATTTTGCAACTAATACTTCTGGTCTTTCTAGTACATTACTAGGTGCAGCTAAAGGTATTACTGCACATGTTGAGGATGTTACTGATTCTTTTAGGACTTTAAGTCGTTCTGGTGGCGGATTTGCTGCCGACCTATTTGAATTAAAAAATTCAGCAGCACAAACAAGAATGACATTAGACGAGTTTTCTGGGATGGTTGCTTCTAATTCAGAATCTCTAGCTGCCCTAGGTGGAACTGTAAACAAAGGGTCACGGTTGTTTACAACAATGAGTCAAGAATTTTTTGAAGCATCGGAAGGTTATGCTCAACGTCTGACGAATATGGGCATGACAACTGAAGAAATAAATGAAAATTTAATGTTGATGACTGAAATTCAACAACGTCAAAACATGCAAGACGAAAAAGTAAGACAAAGTACGCAAGCTTCTGCAATGTCATTAGCAGAAGAAATGGATGCAATGGCTAAACTAACCGGCAAACAAAAAGATGCTATTCAAGAAGAAATGATGGCTTCTATGCGTAAAGGTCAAGTTGAAGCTAAGTTTCGTAAAATTGAAATGGAGCAAGGCAAGGAAGCTGCTGCCGCAGCTAGAGCATCGTATGCTGAAGCAATGACTAATGCACAAATGGCAGGCCCAGATGCAGTGGCTGCACTTGAAGAAACATTTGTATTGGGCGGCGTAAGATCTGAGCAAGCTAGAGCAGGTATTGTTGCACTTGGTGGTGCAGCTAATGATGCACAGGCTGTGTTTAGAACAATTGCTAATAGTCCAATGACTCCTGTTGACGGAATGATTACTAATATGAATGCTGCAATTGTTCAAAGAATACAAGATCCAAACTTTTTAGACACAGCTATGCTTGCTAGTGCAGGCAACGAATACGGACAAGCGGCTGCAACTATGTTAGAAAATGCAGGTCAATACGAAACTGCAATTTCGAGATTTATGGAAGAAGGCATGAGTTATGCTGATGCTGTAAAAGCTGCAAGAGATCAAGTTGCAGCTGAAGCCGATGCACGAAGAGGTCCTGGAGAAGATAGAACAGCCGGTCAAGAACTTGGAAGAGGCATAGTCCAAACAGAATTACAAATTAAAAATTTAGGTGCTGCAATTAGTGAAGGACTAATAGGACCTAATGGACAAATGACAGCTCTAAAAACTGAATTTAGAAATTTTGCAGACTTTATGCAAACTGGCCTTACACCGCAAGCAATAAACGAATCCGTTACAGGGCTAATTAATTCAATTGGGCAACAGCTTGGATTAGATCCAGCACCATCAGGACCAGAAGGACCTAGAGAAGGCACTTCTGAAGATCAAGCAGCAGACACAACTGTTGCAGAAACTGTGCTTGCTAATGCTGCTTCATACAATGAAGAACAAGCAAAATCATCTATGTTACTTGTAAGCACCTTGTTAAATGATGTCGAAGCTGGAGCACTGAGAGAAAGATTAGAAGAGCAAGCAAGTGAAGCCGGAGTAAGTTTAGCTGAATTTGTTGACAGAATAATACGAGACTCGAGTTATGACGATTTACTTGATATGGTTGCAGAAGCAACTGGCAGAACTGAACAACGATTAAATCGAAGAGTAGAAGCAGCTATTGACGTCGGTGAATCAATGTCGCCTGCTAGATTAGCTGAAGAATTGCAAAATGTTGTAAGCAATATGAGTGTTACTGCTAGGACTGTTAATGTTACTGAAGGTAGACGCGGGGGAAGTTTGGGAGCAGTTGGGTCGTTACTTGAAGATTTTGGCCAAGGAACTTTAACAGAATTACACGGACGAGAAGGTGTTATTACAGAAGAACAATTAACAAATATGGCAAGAGGGATGAACTCAGCATTGTCTTCAGAGTCTGCAAGATCAGCATCATCGTCATTATCCCAGTTGCTACAAAGTTTAGATACTACATTTAGTACTGCACTCGAAGGAGGCCGTGGCAATACAGTAGCAAGCCAATTAGAAAATTTGTCAACATCTTTTACAACATCGATGAATAATGTAACTGCAAATTCAAGTCGGAACTCGCAAGATATTGATCTTTCTCCTATGATAAGTGCCCTAGGAGAAATGCAATCTAACTTTAGAGGAGCAATTGAAAAAATGCAATCGAGCGGTAATCAAGAAGGCTTCAAAGAAATTGCAGAACAGTTAAATAGTACTATGGGCGGTATGGCAGGTCAATTAGCACAAGGCAATAGAGTTGCAACCAAGCAATTAAGATCGATAGGCGGACTATCGGGAAACCTATTTAAAGGACTAGGATAATGAGCTGGAAGAAATTTTTTACACCGGTAAACACAGAAAATAATATATCAGGGTCTTATAGTCCTCTCGGAAGTAATCGAGGAGGACTTAATGCTGGTCCAGCTAGGTCTAATTATAGTTCTTATCTTCCAGACGTTTACGTTGGTGCTCCGAATCGTGTTGATCGTTACGGACAATATAATACAATGGATATGGATTCGGAAGTTAATGCCGCATTAGATATCCTTGCTGAATTTTGCACACAGAAGAATGATTCAAATCAAACTAACTTTAAGTTTAACTTCAATAAAAATGCAACTAATAACGAAATTAATATTTTAGGTCAATACCTAAAACAGTGGTGTAAAATACAAAAATTTGAAACTAGAATGTTTCGAATTTTAAGAAATACCTTTAAGTATGGTGATCAATTTTTCTTAAGAGATCCAGAAACTAAAAAACTGTTTCATATTGATCCTGCAAATGTAACACGCATTATTGTTAATGAAAGTGAAGGAAAAGTTGCGGAACAATACATTATAAAAAATGTAAACTTTAATTTTAGAGATCTAGTTGCAACAACTCCTCATCAAACTAACGGAAATATAACTAATCCGCATGGAGGACAATATCAACCAACAGGCGGATCAAGGGGAATGACAGGCGGAGGAGCTAATCCTCCAGGTTCTAGATTTAGTTTAGATGACGGTGAGCTAGCAGTATCAGCAGAACACATTGTGCATCTAAGTTTATCTGAAGGCTTAGACAATAACTTTCCATTTGGTAATTCATTATTAGAAACTATTTTTAAAGTTTACAAACAAAAAGAATTACTCGAAGATGCTATTATCATCTATCGAGTACAACGTGCGCCTGAGCGCAGAGTATTCTACGTTGATGTGGGCAACATGCCATCACACCTTGCTATGCAATTTGTTGAACGTGTAAAAACGGAAATACATCAAAGACGTATCCCATCGTCAACAGGAGGAGGAGCGAATGTCATAGACTCGTCATACAATCCTCTGTCAATCAACGAAGATTACTTCTTCCCTCAAACAGCAGAAGGACGTGGATCTAAAGTAGAAACACTTCCGGGCGGTACTAACTTAGGAGAGATTGATGATTTACGTTACTTTACTAATAAGCTTGTACGCGGTTTACGAATTCCTTCCTCTTATCTTCCTACAGGTGCAGATGACGGAGCTAGTTCATATAACGATGGCAGAGTCGGAACCGCTTACATCCAAGAGTTAAGATTTAACACTTACTGCGAACGTTTGCAAGGACTATTAATTGAAAATCTTAATCAAGAATTCAAAAGATATATTCTTACAAAAGGTATTAATATCGACACTAATATGTTTGATATTGGTTTTGAAGCTCCGCAAAACTTTGCAAGTTATCGACAAGCAGAACTTGATAATGCTCGTGTACCAACATACACACAAATGAGTGCAATACCGTACATTTCAAATAGATTTGCAATGTCACGCTTCTTAGGAATGAGTGCAGAAGAAATTGCAGAAAATGAACGTTTGTGGCGAGAAGAAAATGACGAAACATTAGATAGGAGCACAGCTGATGCTGCTGCTGAAATGAGAGGTGTTGGTATAAGTTCATCTGCAATTGGGTCAGATTTAGACAGCCTTGATGCAGAAGTACCTGGTGACGAACCCGGTGTTGATGGCGGCGAAGCACCACCTCCTGATACATCGACTGGCAATAGTCTCGGTAATGCTGGTGCACCAGCAGCTGGTCAACCTAATGATGTAACAATATAAGATAAATAATAATATGATACTACGTGAACTTTTTTATTATGACAAAGAAACACTTCTTCCACAGGAAGACGATCGTTATGATCCAGCATACGATGACAGTGTAGTATCTCTTGACGATACAAGAAAAACTAGACTAACATTAAGACAGATCAACCGCGCACGAAAAGCAGCCGAATTACATAACAGAGAAAAAACAGAAGAATTAAATTTTGTTAGACAAATGTATGGAATAGCAGCTCAGGAAGTTGCTGCGGGCGGTCTTTAATGCCTAAGTTAGATAAGTCTCAATATACTAAAAAACAAGTACAAGCACTATTAGCTGAAAGACGTCGACAAAAAAAAGTTGAAAAACTTTACGAAAGTCAACCTCAAAAAAAGACTCTAACAGACCATCTTAAAGACGAATACGGATTTGTCTTAGGCAACGGAACAAGTCGTAAAAGTATTGACCCTAAAAAATTGCAACAATATGGAAAAGTATACGGGTGTAATGCTTTATATAGAGAGTTTGACCCTGACTACTTAGTTGCAGTTGACGTAAAAATGATACTTGAAATCGATAAAAAGAAGTATCAAATGCACAATCCAAACGTATGGACTAATCAAAATAAGGCATACAAAAAATTACAAGGATTTAACTATTTTAAGCCTAGTAAAGGTTGGAGTTCAGGACCTACTGCACTTCATTTAGCAACTCAATATATGCCTAATTATAAAAAAATATTCATTTTAGGATTTGATTATGCTGGCTTGGAAAACAATACAATAGTTAATAATGTTTATGCAGGAACACCTAACTATAAAAGAATGTCCGATGGTGCTACGTATTACGGAAATTGGTTAAAACAAACATGCACTGTTATTAAAGACAATCCAAGAATACAATTTTACAGAGTAATAGCACAAGATAACTTTATACCTCCTCAGATAAATAAATTTAGTAATTTAAAACACTTATCTATTGAAGATTTCAAAAAAATATTCAACATTTCTTAAAACGATTCGTTTTGAGCCTATTATCATGCCATATTTTATATAAATAGTAAATACATTTGACAGCCTTACCATAGGTAAAACATTTATAGGAGAATAAAAATGGCAGATCTAAATAAATTTGAAGAAATGCTCGAGCGTCTTATCAACGAAGATAAAGCTGGCGCAGAAGAGCTTTTCCACGAAATCGTTGTTGAAAAATCACGCGATATTTATGAATCATTATTAGAAGACGAAGACGTTGAAGAGTCTGACGACGAAGATGACAACGACGAAGAAGTTGATGAGTCAACTGATGACGAAGTTGAAGAGTCTGACGACGAAGATCTAGACGAAGGCTTTGACTTAGAAGAGTTTGAAGTTGAAGCAGATCCAATGGTTGCGTTTGGCGGGGACATGGCAGACGATCTAGAAGGTGATGTTGACGATATGGCACCTGATATGGACGCTGATAGCGAAGAAGGCGAAGGCGATGTTGAAGATCGTGTTGAAGACCTAGAAGACGCACTAGACGAATTAAAAGCTGAATTTGAAAAAATGATGTCAGGCGATGACGAAGGCGACGAAGGCGATGACGAAGGTGATGACGACATGGACATGGACATGGGCGATACTGAAGACAATGCTGAAGAAGAATCATATGCTTTTGAATCAGATGATGAAGACGAGGACGACAAAGAAGTTGACGAGTCAAAAAAGTCAGAATCAGAAACAATGCGTGAATACGTAGAAAAAATAAATGCTACAATGGGTGACAACGGTCAAAATACTAAGTCAGCTGTTGCAGGCAAAAACGATATGGGCGGAACAGCAGGTAATTTAAATCAAGCTGGAACAGAAGCTGGCGTTGAAGCTAATAAAGGAAACTTAAAAGGCTCGGCACTAAGCGACCAAAACCCAAAAGATATGTCAACTGGTAACGTAAATGTTCCAGGTGGTAAGGCGAGCAAATCAATGAAAGCTCAGCCAAAAGGTCACGGCGCAGAAAAGAAACAAAGCGGTGGCGAAACTGGAACTAACGGCACAAAAAGTGTTATAGGCCAGTAAATTTTAAGGACGGTGAATGAATAACTTTTTAAGAGAGCACCTAAGTTTCGACCAAGCGAATATTATCGTTGAGTCTGCTAACGAAGGAAAAGACTTGTACATGAAAGGTATTATGATACAAGGCGGAGTACGCAACGCTAATCAGCGTGTGTATCCTGTGAATGAAATTGGCAGGGCTGTCAAAACTCTCAGCGAACAAATTGCTGGTGGTTACAGTGTTCTTGGCGAAGTTGATCATCCAGAAGGACTTAATGTTAACCTAGACCGTGTAAGTCACATGATATCCGAATGTTGGATGGATGGCCCAAACGGTTACGGAAAAATGAAAATACTACCAACTCCGATGGGACAACTAGTTAAAACAATGCTTGGAAGCGGCGTTAAACTAGGTGTCTCGTCACGTGGTAGTGGTAATGTAGCAGATGACGGCAGTAATACCGTTTCTGACTTCGAAATAATCACTGTGGACGTTGTGGCTCAGCCTAGCGCCCCTGGTGCATATCCTACACCAATTTATGAACACTTAATGAATGCACGTGGGGGAATGAAGGCATATGAATTAGCACAGGCAACTAAACATGACGACAAGGCACAAAAATATTTAAAAGAATCTCTGATTAATATAATCAGTAGACTCCAATAACAGGAGAAAACACTATGTTGGATGCACTTAAAACACTATTCGAAAATGATGTAGTTTCAGATGAAGTGCGTGTCTCTATCGAAGAGGCTTGGGAAAGCAAAATCAAAGAAAACAAGCAGCAGGTAACTGCTGAGTTGCGTGAAGAGTTCGCTACAAAGTACGAACACGACAAGCAAACAATGGTTGAAGCAATTGATAAAATGTTATCCGAGCGTCTTGCAGAAGAAATTTCAGAGTTTGCAGAAGATCGCAAGCAACTAGCTGAAGCAAAAGCAAAGTATGCAGTAGCAATGCGTGAAAATGCAACTCTATTACAAAAATTTGTAACGCAACAACTAGGCAAAGAAGTTGGCGAACTGCACGAAGACCAAAAGCTAATGGCAAGTAAATTTGCAAAGCTTGAAGAATTTGTCGTAGAATCACTATCAAAAGAAATTGCAGAATTTTATGAAGACAAGAAAGACTTAGCTGAAACTAAAGTTAAACTTGTCAAAGAAGCGAAAGAAAAATTTGCAGAAGTTCAAAAGAGCTTCATTAACCGTAGTGCTGCTCTAGTATCGGAAACAGTTAGCAAAGGTCTTAACAAAGAGATCTCTGCACTTAAAGAAGATATTGAATCAGCTCGTCGTAACGACTTTGGTCGTAGACTATTCGAAGCATTTGCTAACGAATATGCAGGTAGCTATTTAAATGAAAAATCAGAAGTAGCAAAGCTAATGAAAGTAGTTAACTTAAAAGAAACACAACTTTCAGAAGCAAAAGTTGCTGCTGAAAAAGCACTTAAATTGGCTGAGTCGACCCAAAATGAAAAGAAACATTTAATCGAATCAGCACAACGCAAACAAACAATTAATGATCTTATTAGTCCTTTAAACAAGGCTCAAAGAGAAATTATGACAGACTTACTGGAATCAGTACAAACTACAAAGCTACGCTCACAGTTTGACAAATATCTACCGTCAGTAATTGACAGTAAAGGTCCAGCCAAGCAGAAGGCAGTATTATCAGAAGGCATTGAAGTAACAGGCAACCGTGACGCGAGTGTCACACAAAATAAAGCTAAAGACGAGAACGTAATTGATCTCCGTCGTTTAGCAGGTTTATAATTAATTAGGAGAAAACCAAAATGTCAGAACTATTAGAAAGCCGCTGGCAGGACACTAAGCAAGCACTTGTTGAAGGCCTAAACGGAAACAAAAAAGCGGTAATGGAAACTACTCTTGAAAATACTCGTAGGTATCTTTCAGAGACAGCAACAGCCGGTGCTACTTCTGCCGGTAACGTAGCAACACTAAATCGTGTGATTCTTCCAGTAATCAGACGTGTGATGCCAACAGTTATTGCAAACGAGCTAGTTGGTGTCCAGCCAATGACCGGACCAGTCGGTCAAATTCACACTCTACGTGTTCGCTATAGCGACACAGTAGGCTCAGGTGCATCAGGTGCATCAGCAGGCGAAGAAGCACTAAGCCCATTCAAAATTGCTGAAGCATATTCAGGTAATGCTACAAGTGGCAAAGCAGATGCAACAGCAGCATACGAAGGCGTAGCTGGTAACAGAATGTCAATTCAGATCTTGAAACAGACTGTAGAAGCGAAAACACGCAAACTAAGCGCACGTTGGACCTTCGAAGCTGCACAAGACGCACAGTCGCAGCACGGTATTGACGTTGAAGCAGAAATCATGGCAGCTCTTGCACAAGAGATTACTGCTGAGATCGACCAAGAAGTATTATCTTCATTAGCTACACTTGCTGGTAATGCTGCTGAAACATATAACCAAGCAGCAGTATCAGGTACAGCTACTTTCGTTGGTGACGAGCATGCAGCTCTTGCAGTGCAAATCAACCGCGTAAGTAACTTGATCGCACAGCGCACACGTCGTGGCGCAGGTAACTGGGCAGTTGTATCGCCATTCGCGCTTACAATCCTACAGTCTGCAACAACTTCAGCGTTTGCACGTACAACAGAAGGTACATTCGAAGCACCAACTAACACTAAAATGGTTGGTACATTGAACAACGCAATGAAAGTATATGTTAACACATATGCATCAGACAGTGCTCCAGTACTAATTGGTTACAAAGGTTCAAGCGAATCAGATGCAGCGGCATTCTATTGCCCATACATCCCGCTAATGAGCTCAGGTACAGTACTAGATCCAGCGACATTCGAACCAGTAGTTAGCTTCATGACACGTTATGGTTATGTTGAACTAACAAACACTGCTTCGTCGCTTGGTAACGCAGCTGACTACTTAGGTAAAGTTGACATCACTGATAGTGCAGTTAGCTTCAGCTAAGTTTTACTTAAAATAGTAAAAACAAAAAGGGCACTTCGGTGCCCTTTTTTATTGACTAATGCTTTTTCTTTATTTGATAAATACATATGTCAATTATAGGTGCTTGGTAAAACAAGACTTATGCGGAAATCCACCGCGTAGCCCCTAGAACGGCAATGATTAAACAAAGGAGAAAAAAATGGGAAGACCACTTAATAAGAAATTTTTTGCAGATGCGACAACGGGTCCAGGTGCAGGAGATGAAATCAAAGTTAACTTTCACGATGGCGCAGGCGTTAAAGAAGGCTTCATTGTAAAGCAAAAAGGATCTAAAAGATTCGTATGTTCAGAAACAGGTACATTAGATACATTGCATACTTGTGTACTAAAAACTGGCGTACTACCAGCAGCATTAACAGCAGGCGAAATGTCAATATCATTCAAAATGGATGACGGTGAAACATACGGCGTAAGTAAAATTGCAGGACGTAAAGTAACACTAGTTGCTCCAAGTGCTACAGGTTCAAACGCATATGACGGAAAGTCGGTGCCATGGAACTTTAGTACAAGTACTTCAGATGGTGCAGCACAAGTTGAAGAAGCTGGTGCAGATGATGTCGACAACACTGATGATGACGATTTCACAGCAGACGCATAAGGACTAGTTTAATGGAACGACCAATTAATGTTTTTTGGAATTTCTTAAAGAATTTAAAGGACTTAGTTGTTTCTATAAAAATTGGTAGCTCTAAGGCAACACCGTTTGGTTCTGTCTTAGAGCAACTTAGCGATACAAAATTTAAAGTTAGTGATAATGAAGGGAATGAAGGAGTGTGTGAATTAGTTAATAAAAGTACAAATGACTTAGATGACAATGAAATGTCATTGCTAGGAATTGTATTACATAATTCAGCATTTGTTTATATTGCTTCAATTGTTAATGACTTAATGATAGATTTTAATAACATTCGATACAGTTGGGATATACACAACGACTCAACAACAAATGTATTAATGTTAACAGGGAAACAGTAAATGTCAAGAGTTGTTAAAGTTTATAATAGTAATTACAAGGTAGCAGTGCAGCCAGGCGGAACAATTACTTTAGATACAGGAGACCTTACAGGTACTACTGTAATTTCTGGTAATTTAGAAGTAAAAGGTACAACAACGCAAGTTGAATCAACTGTTACAACTATTAGGGACAACATCATAACACTTAATTACATTGACGATGTTGACCCGGGCGATAGTAGAGACGGTATTCCTGCTTCCTTAGGGTATATTTCAGGTTTTGAAATTGATCGAGGAGATCGATTAACTGCTAGATGGCTGTTTGACGAGCAAGTATTTTGGCAGTTAGGAGGAACTGATGGATTTGGCACTTTTGGAGCAAGTTTTTCAGATGGACAGAAATTACCTATTAATACTCCTGGTATTGTTTCTAACGGAAATTTATATGTTCAAACTGGTAATGGCGTAATTAGCGTTACAAATACAAATAATTACGAAGAAAAAGTTTTTACATATCAAAATAGCGTTATTACACCTGATGCAAACGGAAACGTTGTTATAGACGACGACCATGTTCCAAATGCAAAAGCAGTTAAAGACTTTGTCGAATACGTTTTTTCTAATCAATTTTATGACACAATTGCACAAGGTGATTCGAGTGTTGCAGTTATTGACGAAATACACACATTAAACAATGTAGTTTCAGTAACAGTAGTCGGCAACGAAACAATTATATCTACATTTGGGCAGCATGGATTTACTACAGCTGATACTGTAAACATAAGCGGAGTGCAAGCTAACGGAGATCCTATTGAAAATTTAAACGGTACTGGAATTCAAATTACCGAAATTGTTTCAACTACTTCGTTTAAAGTAAATGTAAACACTTCGGGCGGTAATATTGCAAATTATGTAAATAATTCAGGTACAGTTGGTAAAACAGGCGCAAATGAAGGTAGAATTAATATTACTGTAGAAGGTATTAATAATACTACGTTTTTTTCTAATAGAGTTGAATTAGAAGATATTAGAATACAAGGTAGTGATATTACAACTACTTCTAGTAACCAAGATTTATCTATTAGCGCACCGGGAACTGGTACAGTTAAAATTAATGATGTATTAGAACTGCCTATTACTCCTCACAACGATGATGTTAGTATAGATCCTATTGTTCCGGTTAACGGAACTAAAATATATAGTAAACCAGAAGGCTCTGCCCAAACTGGATTATATTATGTAAATAGTAATAACACACGAGATGAATTTATTGGCAGAAATAGAGCCTTATTGTTCAGTCTTATATTTTAAAAGGTTAAAAAATGGCAATTGAAAACGCACAATTAACAACAACACAAAATGATTTATTAGTAGTTCCTGGTGATGTACCAAACGGATATGCTATTACAAACGTGATGGTTTGTAATTCGTCATCAGCTGATACAGCAAGCTTTGATATGCATTTAATTAAAAGTGGAGAATCACTAAGCAATACTAAAACTATTGTAGTTAAAGAATTAACATTACCGCCGGGAGAAACTTTTACTTTTGATTCAGAAAAAGTAGTTTTAAGCCCAGGTGATAAATTAAGTTTTGTAGCTGAACCGGATATTGGCGCAACATTAACAAATTTAGTAGCAACAGTGAGTTATTTGGAAGTATAAAATGAGACTAATGAAAGCCCAAAATACTAATTTACGTAACATTTACGGCAAAGGTATTAAATATGACATAAATGGTCAAGTAATTATTGACACTGCAAATGTTATGCTTTTACCAAAAGGTACAGAGGCTGATCGTCCAGATACACCTAATAACGGTCATTTACGTTATAATACAAGTGATGATCAATTAGAAGCATACCAAAACGGTGCTTGGAGAGAATTACGATTCAAAGAACCTAATCAAGATCCGGGTATTACGCAACAAAATTTAGGTAACGGTGATGCAAGCGAAACAGTCTTTGGCCCACTAGCAAGTGGAGATGCAGATTATCCTGTACCAGCAGCAGCACAAAATATTTTAGTATTTGTAGAAAATGTTTTTCAAATTTCAGGAACTAACTACTCACTTGAACAAAGTGTAAGCGGAAGTTTAACAGGTCCTGGCGCACCTTACGCAGACGGGTGGTATATTAAATTTACTTCCGCACCAGACTTAGCAAAACCTATTACAGTCCTACATAACTTCGACAAGTAATTCTAATAAATACTGTGTCAAGGAGAATATGAGTGGCACAAGTAGGTAGAATATCCGGTCCTTTATTACAAGAAAATCTGTTAAGAGATGGTAGAGCTCCTGGCTCTACTGAAAATAATTTAACATTTCGCAATACTCTAAATGACACTCAACTTTTATTCTTAGATGTTAATAACAGTAAAATAGGTGTTAATACCGGAACGCCTACAAAAGAATTAGAAGTAGCAGGCACTTCTCAAACAACAAATTTAATTGCTTCTACACAAGCTAACACTCCCGGTTTTGAAATCACAGACAGTACATTTAGAGTGCTACTTGGCGACATTTATTTAAATGCTGCTGATGCTGTAGTAATGGCTAATATGCAAAACGGTACTATACGCATTAGCGATAATATTATTAGTACAATAGAATCAAATGCCGACATTGATATAACTCCGTATGGCGTAGGGCTTCCGCCAAACGATGGCGTAGTTACAAGTACGTTCGGCGGTGGCGAAGCTGCTGTACAAAAAGATATTTTTGGTGAAGCACTTTTACTTACAGCGGAACCTAGTTCTGCTACATGGATAGCAATACAAACACTTGATCCAGGAGATGCTGGTATTATCACAGATTCTGGTATTGATTATCCGTTTACTCTAACGTCTTGGAGTAGTATTGACAGAGAAGAAGCAGTAATTGATATTCCAACTTTAGCAAATGGGTTCTCATCGTTTGATATTACTGTTACAATTAGGCCTATAACTCCTGGGACTACTGAAGTTGTTAATGATTTAAATGTATTTGGAAATATACACTCTCAAGGTGATATTACGTTTGACGGTACTATTACATTAGGTGATGCTGATACTGATAACGTAACATTTGAAAGCGATATTAGTTCCGATATTATTCCTGACTCAAATAATACGTATAATTTAGGATCTAAAAGTAAACGCTGGGAAACACTTTATACTAATCTTCTAAATGGTCGTGCAGCCGAAGTAGACGGATATACACTAAACGGAGTAGATTTACTTACACGCCACGGCGGCATAATTTACGTTGCCCAAGAAGGTGATGATACAAATAGCGGCGATCATGTTCTTGATCCGTTAGCAACTATTTCAGCAGCACTTTCACGTGCAGATGCAAGTGGAGAACAGCCGTTTACTATTCTAGTTTCCGCAGGCGAATATCAAGAAGTACTGCCATTAGTTGTTCCTGCTAATGTTAGTGTTATAGGACAAGACATTCGTAACACAGTAATTACACCAGATACAAGTAGTCAAAGTGCAGACGTTTTTCACCTAAACGAAAAAACTACTATTGCAAACTTAACAATTAAGAATTACTACTATGATAGTGTAAACAATACAGGTTACGCTTTCCGCTTTGCACCTGATGCTGTAATGAGTGAACGATCACCATATATTCAAAATGTAACTGTTTTAACATCAGAAACTACACTTGGCTCAAGCGATGCTGGACGCGGCGCATGGATTGACGGCGACGAACTAAACGCAGCAACAGTTAATAAAACAATGTTGTTCCATAGTTGTACATTTATATCTCCGGGTGCCGATGTAATTAATATGACAAACGATGTTAGAGTAGAATGGCTTAACAGCTTTACATACTACGCTAATAGAGGGCTGTACGCATTTGCCGGAAGCAATGGCGGTGCAGAGCTACGTTCAATTGGCTCAGCTAACGTATACGGCACGTATGGCGCTGTAGCAGACGGTTCTGATACACTTATGTATCTAATACAACATAACTTTGGGTACATTGGTGCAGGAAACAAAAACGATAACAACGAAGCAGATGTAATACAAGCAAATGAAATTGTTGAGCTAAACAGTGGACAAATACATTATGTAAGTACAGACCAAAAAGGTAACTTTAGAGTAGGCGATAACTTCTTTGTAGATTTAGAAACAGGAAATTCTAGCATCACTATTGATACTGGAGAAATTGATAGTTTAAGCGGGTTAAACATTAATAGCCCGGGCGGAACTACTGTAATATCAGGTTCTGACATCCAAACTGGAAATATCATAATTTCAGATAACGATATTAGTGCTCCTGCAGGAGATCTAAATTTAGAAGGTGCTACTGGTACTATTAATATCAACAGTGATACAAATATTTTTGGTAGCTTAGATATCCGTGATAACTTTAGTTTTGGTGGCACACTTAATATTGCAGGTAATCAGCCTGGCAGAGATACGGCTGCTGACAGACTAACATTTAATGTAGACTTTACACAAGATTTTAAACCTCACGTTACACTAACACATAGTTTAGGCGAAGAGATACGTCCTTGGATTGAAGCTAATTTAGATCGTGCAGAAATTGACGATGTTACTATTGACGAAAACTTTATCACATCTAGTACATCAAATGCAAATTTAGACTTATTTGCAAACGGCACTGGTAGAATTTATGTTCCTAATAACAATGTACAAGTTAACAATAACTTAGATGTAAACAATACTACAGATTTACAAAACACTGTTATAGTAAACACGTTAACGCAGATCGGTAATAGGAGCCAAACAGGTAATTATACATTAACTGATCTCAACGTTGATGGCAATATTGACATTAGTAGTCAAGTGCAACTTGAAGAAATACTGTTTGATGGCAACGTAATTACAACAACTACATCTAACTCAGATCTAGAGCTTCGTGCTAATAGTATTGGTAAAATTGTAGTTCCGACTGAGAATGTACAAGTTAATAACAATCTAAGTGCAGACAATGTCTTTAATAACAACAATGTTAATATTACTTTACAAACAGAGTTTGGAAGTGCAGACATAAGTGATGTTAAAATTAGTGGAAATTATATTTCAACTAATAAAAGTAATTCTAATCTAGAATTACGTGCTTCTAGTACCGGAATAATTAATACTCCGAATAGTTTTATTGCAAATCAAGGATTAGCTGTTAATACAAAGACATTCTTGCAAGATGGTAATACAACATACGAGTATGGTCCCGAATTAGTTACTAACGGTACTTTTGATGCAAATATAAACGGTTGGGCACAGTCAGGTGGCGGTAGCGCAAATGACGTTAACGGAAACTTGCAAATTAACACTATTGGCTCAGCAAGAAACGTATCGCAGTCAATTACTGTTGAAGCAGGTAAGACTTACGAATTTACTGCACAATTTAGAAGTGTAACTAATTCAAATGCATTTTATTTGAGAATATTTGAATCAGGTATAGGTACTCTTATTGAATGGAATGAAACCTCAGGATTGACAGACAACCAAGTGTTAACTTTTAGTGTTGAGCCTGTAACAAATTCAATTGATATTATTTTCCGTGCAGTTGACACAATTGTTGAATGGGATAATGTGTCGTTAGTTGAAGATATCGGACTTGTAACAGCATTTACTCCTGTTGAAGTTAATGTTACTAATATTACACAAACAGGCAATATTACACAAATTAGTAACATTACTCAAACTGGTGATACTACAGTCAGTGGTGATTTATCTGTAAGCAACGAATTTACTAAAACTAATATTAACATTAATAATAATGTAATTCGCAACACAGGCGAAGGCTTGCGCCCGTCAAACGCAAGTAATGAAACAGAAAGTATTCCTGGTATTGTGCAAGCAATTATTGCAGGAAACACAGCAGAGGACTTTGTAGGGCAACCTGAAAAAAATCTTGTTAACTTTTTTATAGATAATGATTATGTTGATGTAAATGGCAGTGGAACAAACACTACTAGTGATTATATTTTGTACCTGCAATATATTTCAAACGGATCTACCGGCAACAGTCAATCAGATGCATTTATTAAAGATGTATTAGACGAAATACTTATATTAGAAACTAGTACACCTGGTTACTTTAATAGTATATTATTTGACGGCGAATATTTTAATCCTAATTTAGAATTTAGAGCAGCAGGATCAGGTAAAGTTGTTTTCTCAAATCCAACAGTTAATATTGTAAACGATCTAGGAGTTTTAGATACATTAAGTGCAAAAACTTTTATAGTTAATACTAATATTACGTCAAATACATTTACTATATCAGATACTACAAAAATTGACGACAACTATATATCTACAATAATTTCAAATGCTAATTTAGAATTACGTTCATTTGAAGACAAATTAGTGTACATTCCGTCTAACAATGTTGTTGTTGATAATAATCTAACAGTTGGCGGCATAACTGATATAGACAACACTAGCATTACAGGTAATATTGTACAAACTGGTAACAGAACTCAACTTGGTAATATGAATGTTATAGGTACTGTTACTGTAAGCACTTCTAACATTCAAGATGATTTGCAACTTGACGATGTGTTAATTAATGCTAATGTAATCGAATCACAAGACAGTAACGCTGATTTAGAATTACTAGCGCAAGGTACTGGTATAATCGAACTGCCTGGAAACAACGTACAAATAGATAATAATTTAACAACTGATACGTTAAATGCAGCAAATATTTCTGTTGATACTTCATTTACGTTTGAGGATTTTGAGTTAAGTTCAGACGTACAACTTTTTGACAATGTTATTACAACAACTGAAAGTAATAGTAATTTAGAATTACGCACTACTGATAATAGTAATATTTTATTACAAGACATTTACGTAAATGCAGATACATTTAGTACTGCTAGTAGTAATATAGATTTAAATGCTACTAATTTGATTAACATTACTGCAACAGGTGCAATTAAGATTCCAGTAGGTACAACACTAGAACGTCAAACTGTTGATAGCGGAATACGTTTTAATTCTACAAATAATGTTTTTGAAGCATTTAGAGATAACAACGCAATTACATTTAATGGAGTATACTCTAGCAATAGAAATACCAGTCTTGTATCTCATCCCACAAATGATATTATTAATGTCAATATAAAAAGTGTTGCAGTCGGATCTATTAACTCTAATGGATTATCTATTCATGGGTTAGAAGTTGACGATGTTTTCATTAATCAAAACATTATTTCAACAAATGTATCAAACAGTGATTTAGATCTACGATCTAATGGGTCTGGTAAGCTTTTACTAGACAATATTAATATAAACGATAATACTATTACAAATACTGTAGATTCTGTCTTTGAACTTAATAACACACTTTACGGTAAGGTAAAGTTTGCTAGTAACGGTGCAGTTAGAATTCCTTCGGGTACTAATGCAGAGCGTCCTTCAACAGTTGAAACGGGTATGACTAGATGGAATACTGAAAACGAACTTCTTGAAGTTTGGGACGGTAGTACTTTTATTACTGCTGCTGGGACCAGTGCTACACTTAGTCGAGAAGAAATGGACTCCTTAGTTTTAGAATATACTCTAATCTTTGGGTAATCGACTACTTTTATCAATAATCGATAAATACTATTAATGTAAAGCAGCGACTCTTGCTTTACAAGTCCAAACTGTGGTCAACCCGCAATGCAAGGTGGTTGGAGGGACAGGATCCCCGTATTGAGGAGAAGAGATGGCTGTTGGTCGCATATCAGGTCCGCTCTTAAAGTCTAACTTAATCCGTAATGGGATTGACTTGGCCTTTGAGACAGACTTATTGTATCTAGATGTTAATAACCAGCGTATCGGCGTTAAAAATAATGCACCTCAATACGAGTTAGATGTTTCCGGAACTACAAGAACTACAAATTTAATTGTTACTAATAAAGCAGACTTGGCAGATGTAACTGTTGAAGGTAACACTATAAGTACTACTAGTCCTTACTTAAATTTAGCAACACTAGACACTGTTGTAGCACTTAACAAAATTAGAATTGACAGCATTGACATTGAAGGCAATGCTATTACAACAAACAATTCAAACGCAAACCTAGAATTTCGTCCAAATGGAACTGGTGCAGTAAATGTACACAGTAATTTAAATGTTGACGGAAATATTTACGCAAGCGGCAACATTACAGCAGACGGTAATATTACAATTGGTGATGCAGATACCGACAACGTTATTTTTAATGCTGATGTTTCGTCTAATATTATTCCAGACGTAGACGATGTATACGCACTTGGTAGTGACCCGGAAGCAGGCGGTAAACAGTGGAACGATGTATGGGTTAATAATTTACGTGCATCAAGTCTTATTGTTAGTGATAATCTAGATGTAGGTAATATTGACTTTACACTAACAAATGGTAACACATATTATGTTGCTGAAAACGGCGATGACACGCATGTAGGCGATCACTTTTTTGATCCGTTTGCAAGTGTTAAACATGCTCTAAGTGTAGCAGTTGCCGGCGACACTATTCTTATTAGTCCGGGTGTATACACTGAAGAATTTCCACTAACTGTTCCTGCAGGAGTTACAGTTAGAGGCGAAGGTATTCGTGCTGTAACAATCGAACCAACAGTTGCAACAAACACAAATGATGCATTTTTACTTAACGGCGAAACAACTGTTGAAGAATTGACTGTTACAGGGTTTTACAGCCCGGGTTATGCGTTTAAGTACGCAACAGGTTATACAGCAACAAGTCGTTCGCCATACATTAGAAACATCACAGTAATTACTGAAGGCAGTGTAACAAGTCCAACAGATCCAAGAGGATTTAACGAAGGTGATGCAGGTAAAGGTGTATTTTTAGATGGCTCAGTAGCATCAAGCAGCTCAATAAACACTGCATTATTATTTCACTCAGTAACATTTATTACCCCGGGTGTTGACGCAGTAGTGCTAACTAACGGTGCAAGGGTTGAATGGCTAAACAGCTTTACATACTTTGCAAACCGTTCTATGTATGCATATGACGGAACAACAGGACGCAGAGGAACAGGTAAAACTAAGCTAACACTAAGTGGTATTACAGGAACCTTTACACAAGGTAATACATTAACTATCACTAGCGCTGATGCTTCTACAGTGCTTACAGGCACCATTGATAGTGTAGATGGCAGTGATGTTTATGTAAGTAATTACTTAGACTTAGATGGATTTGATTTAACACCACAAAGCATTACAGACGGCACTGCTACAGCAACAACTATTGATAGTTTTGACTTACGTGACTTTGGTGCAGAAGTGCGTTTGATTGCAAGTGCAAGTGTATACGGTAACTTTGGTTTAGTAGGTCAAGGTCCTGGCGTTATTATGTACGCTATTGGACACAATTTAGCATACATTGGTAACGGTAAAGAAGTAACTAACGATCCAAATACTGTTATTCAAGCAAACGAAATTGTTGAAACTGAAAGTGCAAAAATACGCTACAATTCAGTAGACCATAAAGGCGACTTCCGTATAGGCGATTTGTTCTACGTTAACCAAGAAACAGGTAACGTACAATTTGCTGTAAGTGACTTTGAAATTAATACAGAAAACGGTGTTACATTTAATACCAATGGCGATACTACATTTATTGATGGTACTAAGATTGAAACCGGCGACTGGCGCATTAGTGGCAACACAATTGAAACACTTACACAAGATGCTAACTTTGAAGGCGGCAGCGGAATTGTAAATCTAAACTCAGACGTAAATGTAACTGGTAGTTTAGATGTAACCGGCAACGTTACAATCGGCGGCAACATTACAATCGGTGATGAAGAAACTGACACTATTGAAATTATAGCAGGTATTGATTCAGATATCAACCCTAAAACTGCAAGTACATATTCACTAGGTACAAGTACTAAAACTTGGAAGAATTTGTTTGTCAATAATGTTAATTTAGACAGTATTACTATTACTGACAATTACATTACAACTACTGATTCAAATAGTGATTTAGAATTACGTGCTAACGGAACTGGCGAAATTTATGTTCCAGAAAATAATGTACAAATTGATAATGATTTAACTGTAGATGGTATTACAAATTTATCAAATACAAATATTACAGGATCGTTAACTCATGTTGGTGATGTTGTTCAGACTGGCGATGCCACAGTAACAGGCAATGTAACAGTAACACAAGATTTGGATGTTACTGGTGCAGCACAGTTTGAAGAAATTTTAGTAGATGACAACTACATTACAACAACTACATCAAATGCAGATTTAGAATTACGTGCAACAGGCACAGGTAAAATTTTAATTCCAAACAATAATGTACAGATTGTTAATGATCTAACAGTTGACAATGATATTGATGCAAACAATTTAACAACTACTGGTTTAATTACTGCTGATAGTTTTACAACTGGCGACATTGTTATTGATGACAACTTTATTCAAACAACTCAATCAAACAGTGACTTAGACTTACGTGCTAACGGTACTGGTGTTGTTTACGTTCCTAGCAACGATGTTGTAATTGACGAAGACTTGACAGTAATTGGCTCAACTAACTTACAAGATGTAGACATTCAAGGTAACGTTACACAGGTTGGTAATACAACACAGACTGGAAATATTAACTTAACTGGTGATTTTAGAATTACTGGTAATATTACAGTTTCAAGCACAGCACAGTTTGAAGATATTAAGATTGAAGATAACTTCATTACTACTACAGAATCTAACAGTGATTTAGAATTACGTGCTACTGAGTTTGGTATTATTTCTATTCCAAGTAACGATGTTGAAGTAACTAATAATTTAAATGTTGTAAGCACTGTTACAACTAATAGTCTAATTGCATCTAACAACATTGCATCTAACACTTATACAACTGGCAATTTACTATTAGATGACAATTTCGTTACAACTACACAATCAAACAGTAATTTAGAACTACGAGCAAACGGTGTAGGCGAAGTTTATGTACCAACTAACGATGTTGTAATTGAACAAGATTTAACTGTTAACGGATCAACTACACTAAAAGATACTAATGTAGTTGGAAACATTACGCATACCGGTAACGTAACACAAGTAGGTGATATTACATTAACTGGTAACTTAGATGTTGATGGCGATGTAATTATTAGTGCAACTGTTGTTCAATTTGAAGACATCCAAATTAGCGGTAATAGAATTACTACAACTGAAACAGACTCGAATTTAGAACTACGTGCAAACGGATCAGGCCAAATTTATGTACCTAGCAACGATGTTGTATTAGAACAGAACTTAACAGTTAACGGAACAATTACTGTAGGAAATATTGCAAGTAGTGGAAGAATTACTGCTAACAGTTTTAGTACTGGCGATATTTTAATTGATGACAACTTTATTACAACTACACTTTCAAATAGCAATCTAGAACTACGTGCAAATGGTACTGGCTCTATTATCATTGATACATTTGATATTAACGGGTCAACAATTACTACAAGTGGTGATTTTAATATTGAGCCAGGAAGCGATCTAGTTAATATTAATGCTACAGGAGCATTAAAGCTTCCAACTGGTACTACACTAGAACGTCCAACAGCCGCAACAGGACAAGTTCGCTACAATACTGATTTAACACGCTTTGAAGGGTACAACGGAACTAATTGGGTTAACTTAAAAGGTGTTGAAGACTTAGACGGTAATACAAAAGTTACAGCAGAGTTAACTGAAGGATCTAATGACGGTGTAATAAGATTTGATGTTCAAGGCTCAACAGTAGTTACAATAGATACAACTACACTTACAGCACCTCGAATTGATGTAGATAATATTCGCATTGACGGAAACGTAATTGAAACTACAACAGCAGATACAGATTTAAGATTAAGCGCAAACGGCACTGGGGCAGTTAAATTTGATAATTTATCGTTTAAAAACAGCACTATTACAAATACTGTTACTAATAGTATAACTTCTTTCGAAAGTACCGGTAATGGTTATGTTAAGTTTGGCGGTTCATACGGTGTTGTATTACCGATTGGTACTAGTGGACAAAGACCTCCATTACTCTATACCGAAACAGGACAAATGAGATTTAATACTCAAGACAGTCGTGTTGAAATATGGGATGGACAAAACTGGGTATCTGTAGCAGGATCAGGATCGGGTATTACACGAGGTGATGCCGAAGAAATTGCACTGGCAACGGTATTGGTATTAGGATAAAGATATGGCAACAACATTTAAAAATAAAGTAGTACCTAATTTAGGAACAGCAACTGAAGAAGTACTAGCAACAAACGAAAATGCTAGAGTTACAGTAGTTGGATTTAGTTTAGCAAATACTACAAACGGTACAGTACTTGTAGATGTAGAATTACAAGATGAAGATAGCGTTAGAGGCTATTATGCTAAAGAAATTGTAATTCCGCCAAACACAAGTTTAAGAGTTTTAAACGGTGGAGAAAAACTAATTTTAACACCAAACAACAATCTATTTGTAACTGTAAATGTAGACGACAGCGTTGACGCTATATTAAGTACAGTTGAGATTGTATAAGGAGAATAATTTATGTCAGCATTTTACGTAGGCGGACAGCCAAGTATTACAGAACTACTAGGTGTAGGACAACCGAGATATTTTTACGCACTTCGCAGAACTGACGAAGGTACTTTGTTTTTTGCAAAAATTGATCAGCTAAAAGACGTTGATGCAATTACAATTAACAATCCTGGAGCATCATCAGATGACTTTACAGAGTTTGAATACGGAGTTGACTTTTTTGATGGACGTATTGAAGTAGATCACTCAAGACCGTATACTAACTTACAATGGGATCAGTATCGTTGGGATAATAAAAATATGTATTATTATGTAAACAGCGAAGGTGAACTAGTAGTTAGAATTAACCAATCATACACTTACGACCCGACTCAGATAGTCATATAAATATGTAAAAGAATTAATAGGAAACCGCATAGATGTCAGAATTTAAAATTAGTAGATTGCGCTTTAGTTGGGCAGGACCTTGGAGAGATCAGACTTTCTTCAACAAAGATGAAATTGTACAGTTCAACGGTAAAGCATATGTATGTTTAATACCACATACTTCAAATAATTTCTATAGCGATTTAGGCGCAGCTGAACCTAAGTGGGAATTGATGATGACTGGCCAAACTTGGAAAGGCCCGTGGGAACCATTAACACAATATGCACTTGATAACATTGTTATTTTCGGTGGTATTGTTTATAAGTGTAACGAACAGCATTTAAGTGGTGCAGTGCTTGATTTAGATATTGACAAGTGGGACGTTTATGCGGAGTCTAAAACTTGGGCAAGTGAGTGGACATCAAGTACTACATATGGTGTAGGTAGCATTGTAAACTACGGCGGTTCGGTTTACGAATGTATTGTGTCACATGTTTCTGCTGCTACTGATTTAGAAGGTTTAGAAGCCGACTATACTGACGTAGAAGACAGTACAGAAAAATATTGGAAATTATTACAATACGGTGTATCTTGGAGAGGCGTGTATGCTACTGACTCAGAAGATAGCAGTCAGCTTCGTTATAAACTAAATGACATTGTAAAATACGGACCAAGTTTGTACCGTTGTATTTGGGGTCATGCTCCAAGTGCTGAATTTGTAGACTTTGCAGACAGTACAGAGTTATACGAAACATTTATTAGTGAATATTGGGAAGAATGGCTACCTGGTTTAGACTTTGACGGCGTATTCGATGCTAATGCAATTTACCAACCAGGCGATGTTGTACAGTATGGTGGATACTTATTCCAATCTAAAGTTATTAACAATATCGGAAATACTCCGTCAACAAATTACGGCGATGATTCTACTGATGCTTGGGAACTAATTACAGAAGCATATGAAATTGCAGGAACATGGGACAGTGCTACAGAATTTAAAGTAGGTAACGTAGTAAGATACGGCGGAGATTTATATGTTGCACTAGTAGATAGTGTTAACGAAAATCCAGGTAACTTTACAGTTCAAGCACCATATGAAGCAGAAAATTCGAGCGGAACACGCATTCAAGTAAACTTAGGAGATTCTGTTGCATCTGATTTAATTACAGTTGGTATGACTGTTACCGGCGAAGGATTTAGTAGAGGTCAAACTGTTGAATCAGTTAGTTATGACGACGACTCATCTAACGCATCAATGTATGCTACTGTTATTCTTAACGAAGCACCAGACGGTCCTATTTCAGACGAAGCAGTACTAACATTCTCAGGAGCAAGAACAGGAATTTGGGAATTATTAATTCCAGGGTTTAACTGGGAAGGCAAATGGTCCGACGGTACATTATACAATTTAGATGACGTTATCTACTGGAAGAATGCTACTTATCGAGCTGTTAGAGAGCATACGTCTTCATTTGTATCACGTCCGGATAATGATTTACAAAACGCATATTGGTCATTATACTTGCAACACGATCAGAGAAATACTCTTAGCGAGTTTGGCGAAATGATTATTTTTGACGGAGAAAACAATGCTCCGTTAGCAACAGGCGCCGACGGTAACGTTCTTAAAGTTGTAAACGGATTACCGACTTGGAGTGATATCGACTTTACTCCAAACGTGTATTATGTTGCAACTAATGGAGAAGACTTACCTACTAATGGTACTACTCCAGACACAGCTTGGAAAACAATTAAGTATGCTTGTGAAAGAGTAAAACTAGGTACACTGCGTCAAAACGCAAAGCTAATGCTTGAGCAAAACAAAGATTGGATTGTTCAACAAACTTTTTACTGGTTTTTGTATCAGCAAAATCAAAATATTGTACCATTTGACCAGTCTTATAACTTTGATAACGAAAAAACATCTAGAGATGCAGAACTAATCATTGACGGTGTGATTCGCGATGTAAAACGAGGAGGCAACGCACAAACAGTTAGAGCAACGCTTTCTTATTTTGATTTAGAAAGTACAAACAAATTTACAAATGCTACCGTAGCAGAACAAGCTGAGTTCTTTATAGCATTCTTTGTTGAGTTGTTTAGTAACATAGAACTAGCAATTACAAATACTGCGCCTGCACAAAACTACCAAGTGCTCGAAGGCGTTGAAAATCCTGTAGCACAGTATTTTAATAATGGCATTACTATTGAAGATGATGCTGTTACATTTGTACAAGCATTAGAAAGAATTTTATTAGATGCATTTGTTGCTGGATCGCCTTCAAGTGTGCCTCCAGAGAACCAAGGTACTTATTCTACAATTAATATTAAGTCTGGTACATACAATGAAAGACTTCCTATTAAAATGCCACCTAACACAGCATTAAACGGTGACGAACTTCGCGGAACAACTATTCAGCCAGCAGCACCTGTTAACACATTATGTACAAGAACATTGGGCTTTATTAATCAGTTTATTGTTGGCTCAACAGTTAACATGGAGAACAACACACCTGTACAGTTTGTATCATTAAACCCAGTTGAAGATATTAGTACAGTAATTGGTGATGTTATACCTGGCAAGACTTATTATGTAATAGGCAGTACAATTACTGATACTACATTTAGTGTGTCAGAAGTACTAGACGGACCGGCTGTTGAACTAACAACTAACATCGGCGCAATGTATGTATACGGCGGCGAAGCACTTGGAGATATGATTCAAGTAACCAACGACTGCGGTGTGCGTAACATGACTGTTAAAGGTTTATTAGGGACACTATCAGTTGAAAACGAATACCTAACAAGACGCCCGACAGGTGGTGCATATGTAGGCTTTGATCCAGGTGAAGGACCAGACGACACTAGTGTTTGGATCACTGCACGTTCGCCATATATACAAAACGTTACTACATTTGGTAAAGGATGTACAGGTTGTAAGATTGATAGTACATTACACAATGGCGGCAATCGTTCGATGGTATCAAACGACTTTACACAAATTATTTCAGACGGAATTGGGATATGGGCCAGAGGCGGTGACGCACTAACAGAATGTGTATCTGTATTCTCGTACTACAACTATGCAGGTTACTTTGCAGAAGACGGTGCAAGGATACGTGCAACAAATGGTAACAGTTCTTACGGTACATTTGGTTGTGTTGCAGAAGGTTTTGACATTGCTGAAGTACCAGCAACTGGTACTGTAAATAACAGAAATAACGATGCTGTTGCAAGACCGGTATCTGCACTCGGAGCACAATCAGAAGTATTAAAAATCGAATACGAACATGCAGGCGAAGAATATTATACAGAAACTACTAACTTATTAAAGCAATCAAACAACTTGTTAGCTGCAAGCTGGCAGTCAGATGGCGAAGTTAGCATTGTACGTGCAAATACAACGCCGTACGACGGTGAATTTGCTTGGAAAGTAACAGCAAATACATCACTAACAGATAGTTCTTATATTTCGCAAAATGTAACATTGTCGCCTCAAGGCAGAACATATACTAATATAGCAGGAACAAACGTTAGCGGTTCTGGTATTGATGCAACGTTTGATGTTACTGTGTTTAGTGAAAGATATGATGTTACTATTAATAACTCTGGCAGCGGCTACGTTGTAGGTAATGAAATTACACTAGACGGAAGAAGCTTTGGCGGCCGATCACCAGAAAACGACATTACTATTACTGTTCAAGACTTGAGTATTACTGCAATTTCAGGAATTGATGCAGATGGAATAGTTCCTACAGGCAGCGCATTACCTTATACTGTTAGTGTGCATGTAAAGCAAGGCACTGCTAATTATATTGACTTCTATAACATCTTTAGCGGATTTGCCCAAAGAACTTTGTATGCAAGATTTAACTTTGCTACTGAAGAAGTAACTACGCAAACACTAGCAGACGGTATTGGCGAGCCATTTAATTTACAAGCAAATTTCTTAGATGACGGCTGGTGGAGAATACAATATACTATTGTTGACGAAACAGCCCAAAATACTCAACTGCAATTTAAAATTTATCCTCGTGGAATTGACGGCATCCAAGGGTACACTAACATTTACGGAGCTCAGATAGAAATTGGAGACGCTATGTCATTTTTCTTAGAGACATACGAAAATACTCCAACTTCTTATGCAAATGTGCTTGTACAAGGTGCAGGTAAAGATGCAAGAGTAATTGCAAACGAATTACGTTCTGGATCAATTTATCAAAGTAGAATATTAGAAAGTACTATTATTAGAAAAGGCGGATTAGGATACAATTTCCAATCAAACAACGCACAAGGCGGCAATAGAGAATACTTAGTGCTTGCACAGTCAGAAGTGTCAACAGCAGCCGAATATGAAGGCATGAGACTAAGTGTATCATCAGGTAAAGGTGCAGGACAATATGGTATTATTTCAAACTACGATCCTATAACTAAGTTTGCTAGCATAACTAAAGAATCGTTTGGTCAGCAAGAAGTAGTAGCAGCAGACGCTGTTTCTAACAGACTATTATTAGGTTCTGGAGCAGACTTCCATAGATTGTATACAGATCAAGCAATTACGTTTACTCCGACAACATATAATATTGATGTAATATCTAGCTCACAAAGCCAAGTTACTGTGGTTGGCACACGAGGTGACTTAAACAACACAATGGTTGTTACCACTACAGAACGCTTGCGAGTAGGACAAAAAGTTAACTTTAGTGGACCGGTATTCGGCGGCGTAATTACAAACTTCGATTACTATATTATTGATGTTGTCGACGACACTGACATTCAGTTATCTACATCATTAGGCGGCGCAGTATGGCCATTAACTAATGTTAATGTAGAGGATGCAGTAGACGAGTTCCAGGGATTTCCGACATTTACACTAAACTACCCAGATGGTACTAGCTTCTTAGAAGCAAGCACTACTGATAACATGGAAGTAACATTGCCAATTCAGTTTACAGGTAGAGCAATCGGCGGCATCGAATTAGGTGATACATACTACATTCACGATGTATATGAAAACAATAAATTTTCAATATCTACAGCAATACGCGAAGTAACAGTAACAGCTACTTCTTCTGCAGATAATTCACTTACAATATCAGATACTTCGATATTCAATCCCTTAGATGCTATTATATTTAAAGATGGTGTAATTGGTGGAATACAAGACAAACAAAGGTATTATGTAAAAGAAATTATTAACGGAACTAACTTTACAATCACAAGTGCTTTAGTTAATACAATAGCAACAACAACTGAAGCAGTTACTAATTTGATTACAGTTACTAGTACTGCTGGATTTATAGCTGGAAACCCTATAATGTTTACAGGTATTACATTTGGTGGAATAGTAAGCGACACAGTATACTATATACAGGTTGTCAACGATGCTACTTCGTTTACGATTTCTGCAACACCCGGTGGCGCAGCAGTGGCATTAACATCAAGCACTGGCGAAGTTATTGTTCGATCGGCAACTAGTGAATCGATATTAACAAATGCAACTGGGTCAATTGTTGGCACTTCTCCAGGTGGTAAAGAACCTTTAGAAGCAGGACGCGACTTAATGGAAGGCTCATTTTTTACAGAAATATTTGGCGGCATAACTTCGAGTACAACATACTATGTTAAAGATAAGTTTGAGGCAGGATCAATTTTTGAAATTACTATTACTGACGAAGAAGGCGGAGTAGTAGATGTTTCTCTTATAGAAGAGACAGGCTCAATGCAGATCAACGCAGTAGGATGGGATCATATCAATCCTGGCTTCCCACTAGTTAGTGCATTTGATTCAACATCTGTATACGAAGTACTACCAAGAATAGAATTTAGCCTGCCAGATTTTTATCAATTAGAAATGACAGGAGTTGGAATTCCAGAATTTACACCTCAAACTATTATTTCAAACGGATTTTTACCTATTGCAATACCGAGATACGGTGCCGGAGTATTTACTACTACCGAGTATCTAGGATGGGATACTGAAATTAACTTACCGATAGAGGGTGCCGAAGTTACTGTCGAAAATCCAGATGCAAACGGCGGTTGGGTTGACGGCTGTTACGGTAACGGCACTTGGTTCCTTTTATCAGAAACTGGTAAAAACTGTTTATATTCAGTGTCAGATGGGTTAACATGGTTAAGTGTTGATTTACCTACACTAAGTACCGGAACTTGGCAATCAGTTGCATACGGTAACGGTACATTTGTTGCTATTGCAAACGGCGAACAGAAATTTGCATATTCGACTAATAATTGCTCAACTTGGACAACAGTAAACGTAACAGCAGCACCTGCTAATGACTATAGAGATATTGCATACGGAAAAGAAATATTTGTTGCAATTGACGGCTCTAGTAATTGGGCAGTGGTGTCAACTGACAACGGCGAAACTTGGATAGAAACTCAGATAGACCTTAGCGAAGATTCAACAGCCAACAACTGGAGAACAGTTAAGTATGGTAACGGACGCTTTGTTGCAGTTTCTGAAGATGATCGTCCAGCAGCATACAGCTTTGACGGCGTTACTTGGTACAGCTCAACTACTCCGGTAAGTGGCACTGCATTAGAATACGGACAAGGGTTGTTTGTTGTTATTAATAACACTCAAGGTATTTGCTGTACATCATATGACGGTTTACAGTGGGACGTACAACCTATAATCAGTGAATCTAATTATGCAACAATTGGATTTACATTCGATGCAGCTACTAAGAAAGGTTGGTTCTTAACTTTAGACGAAACTGGCACTATTGCTAACAAAATTTCGGGAGGTGCTAGAGCACAGGCAAACGTTGAAATTACAGGACAATCTATTACTAAGATTAGCATGTTTGAACCAGGTTCGGGATATGAAGAAGACAGCTTCGGACCTAACATTACAATTAATGACCCTAACAACTCAGAAGAAGCACTTGTACAATTACGTATAGGTAATGGAACGCTCGGTGCTCCGACATTTGTAAACTTTGGTAATGGCTATAATACAACATCTACAGGAATTTCGCTGCGAGGTAGTGGCTTCTCAGATCAGTTCCAAGAAGGACTGCGTTTAATAGCAAGTGATATCACAAGATTCCCCGGACCAGGTGATAACTTACAATTTAACGGCAGCGATCAAGTATATCGTGTTGCAACAGCTACACCACTAAGAGGCACAACAACGCCAAACTTAGAAGCAATTATACAGCTAAGTCCGCAAGTTGATCAAGAAGACTCGCCAATACACAACACACCATTTACTATACGTAGTAGATTTAGTCAGGTACGTTTAACAAACCATGACTTCCTAAACATTGGTTTTGGTAACGAGCAACAATCTAACTATCCTGACCTACCTGAAGATACTGGGCTTGAACCACAAGACGAAATCCAAGAAACAAACAATGGACGTGTGTTCTACTCAAGTACAGACCAAGATGGTAACTTTAGAGTTGGCGACTTGTTTGCTGTTGAACAAGCAACAGGTATTGTTACGCTAAGTGCTGACGAGTTTGGACTAGACGGTCTAACAGAACTAGCAATTGGCGGTGTTGCACTAGGTGGTTCACCAGTAACAATTAATGCGTTCTCAACAGACGGAACGTTTGTTGCTAATTCAAACAACTTAGTTCCAACACAGAGAGCAATTAGAACATACTTGGCAAGTAGATTGAGCCAAGGTGGTGCAGATACATTTACAGGCTTGCTACAAGCAGGTACAGTTAAAGTAGGTGGACCAGATATTATTACATCTTCAGTAGTAGAAGGCGGTGAAGGATGGCAAGTTAAGATACCTACTAAAGCTATGTTTGACGGACCATTTGGAAACAGTGGATGGGCTGGTGACGGACTAGCAATGTCTTATTTTATGAAGACATTGGTCGATCCTACACGCGGCGGACAACAATAAGATAAATACATGAACATTACGGAGTTTAATTAAAAAATGGCAGAGTTTAAACTAGGACGAATTAGATTTGTTTGGCAAGGTGACTGGACAGCAAGCAGAACTTACGTTGCAGATGACGTTATCAGCTTTGGCGGTAAATCATACATTTGTATCAGAAACCACACATCATCAGATGCTTTTAACACTGATTTCGATAGCGAAATCCCAAAATGGGAAGTTGTATCAGACGGCACAAAATGGCGAGGCCTATGGGAACCTGAAGTAGAATATGCACCAGGTGACGTTGTTAAATACGGTTCACTAGTATATATTGCAGAAACTGGTCACGTATCAGCTACATTTGAAGCACCAGACTTTTTAGGCCTTGAAGAAGATTTAGACAACTGGACTCCGTTTGCTACATCGTTTGATTGGAAAGGTGATTGGACAACAGATACACGCTTTAAAATTAACGATCTAGTACGCTACGGCGGCTTTGTATATTTGTGTACTACTGCGCACATATCTGCTGTTACTGCTGAGTTAGGTTTAGAAAACGACCAAGGTAGCTGGGAACTATTTAGTGACGGATTAGTATACCTAGGTGAATGGGTGACTGCTACACGTTATAAAGTTAATGATGTTGTTAAGTATGGCGGCAACGTGTTTATTTGTACTGCTCCGCATACATCAAATGACTTCCTAACAGACGAAACAAATTGGGACGTATTTATCGAAGGTTTCCAGTTTGAAGATAGCTGGAATAACTCTAATGTTTATCAAATTGGCGACACAGTTACATACGGTGGTTATGTATATGTTGCCAAAACAAATAACTCTGCTGCTCAACCAACTGCAAGTCCTCTAGATTGGGAAGTATTTACAACTGGTTTTGCATTCCAAGGAGATTGGAGCACACTAGACACTTACAAAGTAGGTGATGTTGTACGTGTTGGCGGCACTACTTATGTAGCAATTGCTGACAGCGCAGAGCAAATTCCGCCTAACGATACTTACTGGAGTAAACTAAACAGTGGTATCAATTGGACTAACAGCACTGAAACATTCTCGCAGGTACAAGGTACTAATTCAGTAGGGTCGGGTTCAGGCGCACGTTTTGACGTAATTAAATCTAAAACAGTATATACATTAAGTGTTTCAACTGGGTTTGCAGGTACAGGTTATAACGTAAATGATGTTATTCTAGTTAAAGGTAATCTAGTAGGCGGCACTACACCAGCAAATGATATTGAAGTTACTGTAACTGGCGCTACAGCAGGAGAAATTGACACAGTGTCACACACTGGTTATTCTTCAACTTGGAAAACTGCTACTCAGTACGTTGTCGGTGATGTGGTAATTTACGGAGCAAGTAGCTTTATTGCTACTGCAACACATACTGCTGCTACTGTTAATCGTCCAGATAATGATTTAGAAGCAGAATATTGGAACTTGCTAACATTAGGTAGTGAAGCATTATCACTTACTACCGAAGGCGATATGGTTTACTACGGTAATCAAGGTCCAACAAGACTTCCAATCGGTGTTGATGGACAAATTCTTCGTGCTACAAACGGCATTCCGGACTGGGCTAACTATGGACTGGTTGATAACGTTGTTTATGTAGGACCACTAGGTACAAACGAAGCTGCACCAGCATCGGGTCTATCTATCGATAAACCATGGGCAAGTGTGCGTTATGCATTAGAGCAAGTACGCGACGGTTACCTAAATCCACAATCAAAAGAAATTTTACAAAACAACAAACAGTTCTTTAAGAAAGAGGTCACTGCTTGGTTAAACTATACTTACACTGTAACTGTTACTGAAACAGTTTCGGCTAATCGTCAGTTTACTACTTACGATACAAGCAATTTAAAAGACGGAATGCCGATTGAGTTTGACGGCGTTGACATTATCGGCGGCGTAGTCGAAGGTCAGACTTATTATGTTGATGCAATTATAAGTTCTACTACATTTAGAATTGCAGAAACACAAGGCGGCATCTCGTTTATTCCAACCGACGACACCGGTGTTATGACTGGTAAGCTGTCTTATGACGCTGCAAAGTGCGAACGTGACACAGGTTACTTAGTTGATGCAATGATTTACGATATTGGCAGAGGTGGCACGCTAAGGACAACCGCAGTTGCAAACTCTTACTACACCGAAAAAGGTAATGAGTATATTTCCGATGACTTAGGATACCAGCGTCAACAAACAATTGAAGCATACGAGTTCTTGAAAGAACTTGTAGCAGACGTACTTAATAACAAAAAGCCAGTTAGCTATCAATCATTAACAGGTATTGCAATTGAATCTCGTGCAGCACAAATTATTGATTTAACACTAACTGCTGAAGCCATTGCAAAATCAAAGGCAGCCGGTTTAATTGATATTGTAAACGTTGGACTAGAAGCAGAATCAAACACTGCCATTCCATTACCTCAATTACCCAACACAACAGTATTCATTAAAACTGGTACGTATAACGAAATACTTCCAATTATTATTCCAGAATACACTGCTATTGTTGGCGACGAATTACGTACATCAGTTATTCAACCACAACCTGCTATTGCAAACCTTGCAACTGACAAAAATAAAACAACTAGCGCACTGAATAGAATTAAAGATGTTTCTGAAAAGCTAATTCAAAACATTACAATTGCACCAACATCAGGAAACACTGCTTCGCAGCGTTATTTGAACGGATACGGCGGCGCTACTACGTCTACTCAACGTGTAGATACATCAGTTACAACTACGCTAGACATTCTAGAAAATGGTTTAGATAATGTTGCATTATTACCTACTGTAGGCGACACTCCAACCAGCGGATCAAACAATGCTAGTGATAGCGGCTTTGCTAATGCAAT
>Ga0209771_1000062_pt1 | contig 61924 bp, 80 predicted proteins | sample SaaInl59LU_5_DNA_FD_184639 | JGI IMG/M metagenome (GOLD analysis project Ga0209771, IMG submission 184639) | Marine microbial communities from expanding oxygen minimum zones in the Saanich Inlet - ESP_59LU_5_DNA (SPAdes) (version 2) | ecosystem: Environmental > Aquatic > Marine > Intertidal zone... | reverse complement strand
TTATTGATCTAGCAGACAACTCGGTTCGCACGGACTCTGGGTTTTCAGATGCTAACAGCAAGCTAACGATTGACTTTCCGACCAGGTACGACTCTGCATATCAGGTGGTTGTAGATAACCAGGAAATTGATTTTGATATCGTAAGGCCTTATGTAGATCCAAACACGGCGGGTAGCACAGCTTCAGAAATTGCAGCATACGCAAAAAATGAGGAGATTGCCAGAGCAATTATTGACTCTATCATCACCGAGGGCTTTTACTACAGGAAGAAGTCTTTGCTAAGAGTCGGGGTAGGGTCAGACTACTTGCCTCTATGGGACGATGCTAAGAAGCTGCTCAAGTTGTATGAAAACAATGTGCTCATCTTTGACGCAGAAAATCCAGACTCATACAATCCAAAGTACAAGATCTCTCAAGATAAGACTGCGATCACCATGGACTATGAGGGAGAGATAAACCTAGAAGAGCAGAAGCCAAACGTGCTGCCACAGGCAGAGTCGGACTTGTTAGATATGACCTATGGTTATCACGGATTTCCTCAGGGATTTGACTATACCGCAATCTTAGAGGTTGGTTACCAGCAAGTACCTTCAGACATTGTAAGGGCTACAGAACTTTTGATAGACGACATCTCCTGCGGTCGTATGGAATACTTCATGAGGCATGTAACAGAGTACAATACTGACCAGTTTAAAATGAAGTTTGCAAGCGAGGCATTTGAAGGGACAGGCAATATAATCGTAGACAAGATACTATCAAAGTATTATAGGTCTATTAGATATCTGGGAGTGCTATAAATGGCAGATTGCGAGCCAATGGGATTCATGTTCCCAATGCAGGCAGACGTGTATTATCCTCAGGTCGCCCAATCATCCTATGGCAGTGTCACAAAGGAGTGGGCCCTAGATAGAACAATAGCCTGCAGCTTAACTCCAGCTGGTGCAGCACTTAAGGAAGAGATGCAAGTTCGAGTAGACCTTACTCAAGATTCACTCTTGCTTGGCAGAAGCAAAACTGATCTACGCTTTACTTCGCTGGGCGAGGGCAGGGCACTGACTGATGTTGTGGTTACTAACATTAAGAACTCAGACGGTCAAGAGCTATATGTTGAGACCTCTGGTCCCAGGGACGGAAAGTCTACTATTTTTGAAATCGCAACTATCCAACCATACATTGGACCATTTGGAAAAATTGAATTCTACAAGGTAGTGCTTAGAAGGTCAGAGAATCAAGGGACCGAGGTCTAGCCATGATTAAGGTAAAGTTTGACGACACGCAGTTCGCAAAAGATATGGAAAATATTGCAGACTATGCAATAGGATTTCTAGAAGGTGCTGAGCGTGGCCGCAAGTCTATGCTTGAGGCAGTTGGAGAAAGTACTGCAGAGCTGTTGGCAGGATTTATTGACTCCAATGCGAGGGTGGCTCCAGATATTCTTCACCACGTTTATGAGTGGTATATGACAGGAAGCCCACAGGCTAGGCTGTTCACGATAAAGTCAAACGTTTTGTCTGGCGGAAGCCTGTCCTTTGACGCCACACTAACACAGTCTAAGTCATTGAAGGCAGGTGCTAAGAAACCTTTTTACAATAAGGCAATGGTTATGGAAAAGGGCATCTCTCTGACAATCCAGCCGAGGGAAGGCAAAGTCTTGGCATTTGAGGACGACGGAGAGCAGGTGTTCACCAGGGGGCCAGTCATAGTTCAAAATCCAGGTGGACCACAAGTTGTCGGAAGCTTTGAGCGTACCTTTAATACTTTTTTTGACAGCTACTTTAAGCAGTCCTTTATGAGAACTACTGGGCTTGACCAGAGGATTGGAAACACTACTGCTTTTGTGAAGAACATCCAAAAGGGTAAAACCATGGGCAAATCCGCGGGGAATAAAGTTGGCTACAACTGGATCACTGGTAAGGCAGGTATATAATGACAGCACTAGACGCACCACACATTTTTATTAATGAATACTTGAAGGATAAGGTTGCTATCTTGTCAGATACTGCCGTTCCTTTCTACCCAACATTGCCAACAGATTTTGCTGGTCAGGTCGGAGACATTCAGACTTATACTGAAACCTCTGGCTCCATAGCGGGAGGTACGGCTGTGGCAGTCTATGACCGTATGTTTAAGCTACGAAGAGAGGCATTCCCTATGATAAAGTATGAACAGATACTATATTACTTTTATGCCTATACCTCTGACGAGCTACAAAAAATACAGCAGCATGCCCAAGATCTTTTAGATTATGGCGATATTTCAGCGAAAGAAGTCAATGCATGGATTAGGAGTATCTGGGTAGCAAAGGGCTCAAATACTGACACTAATGGCAGACCTATTCTATACTTTGGTCCTTCAGCTCCAGCAGACATAAGCGACTGGTTTGCTGTACCATTCTTCCATGAGATAAAGATCTTTCAACTAGAGGAGTCTAGGGATATCGTAGACTTTGGAACTGCCAGAACTTTTGCTGGAAACAAGGTAATTGTTGATTACTGTTGGCACCATGGATAAAATTATTTTTTTATAAAATAGTAGTATACTTGTAGATGAGGAAACACACACGCCCATTTATTTCTTAAGAAAGAAAGAGGTGAACAAATATGGCATACACACGTGGTACGAGTGCTAACATCATCGTCGGTGCTGCAGCTCTCTTCGCATATGAAGACGGCGAGCTAAGTGATGGTGTACTGCCAGCTTACGTTGACGGCACATCCTACAAGGACACCCTTGAGGCTGATGCTGACTTCCGTAACGTCGGATACACCATGAACGGTTTGGAAGTTGTCTTCCAGCCTGACTTTGGTGAAGTCCAAGTAGACCAGGTTTTGGATGTTGCAAAGCTATACAAGCAGGGTATGCAGGTTAACCTGAATACTGCTTTTGCTGAAGCAACACTCTCTAACTTGCTCTTTGCAACAGCAGGCAAGACTGCCGACCTTGGTGTCGACGGCAATGCCAACCCAGAGCTAAACATGTCCGCTGGTGACATCGGAGATGTACCAGTTGAGGCTGGTCTTGTAGCTGTAGGACCTGGATCAGGTGCTGCTGGGGCTGGAAAAGAGCGCGTATACGTCGCTTACCGTGCACTTTCAATTGAGAGTGTTACCGTGTCTGCAAAGCGCGATGAACCTTCGATGTTCGAGGTTTCATTCCGTTTGCTACCAAACGACACAGCATCTTACGGTAAGATCGTAGACCGCACAATCTCAGCTAGCTAGTCTGGCTATATAACTGAATAGGCAACGCCTGGGGCATAACTGCCCTGGGCGTTGCTGTTTTTTGATATACTTATTGTATGGCCACCAGAATATATAAAGACGGATACATCTATCTTATTGATGAAACAGAAGTATACCTAAAGCCATTGAAAATTAAATACCTAAGAGAATTTATGGACGCGTTTGATCTTATAAAGTTTGCGGACGATGATGCTCAATCAATTAATGTGTTATCTCACTGTGCCCTTATAGCCATAAGGTCTCAGTATCCATCAATCTCAAACAAGGAACAGTTTGAAGATCAGATAGACATGCCAACAGTATATAAAATTATAGATATCACTGCTGGAATAAAAGTAAAAGAAGACTCAGAAGAAACCGTAAAAGAGCAGGCACAGGACAGCAAGTCAAATACCTGGGATGACCTGGACCTAGCACAGCTTGAGTCTGAGATATTTTTGCTGGGCATCTGGAAAGACTATGAAGACTTAGAAACCTCACTTTCAATGCCTGAGCTTCTTGCAACCTTGTCATCAAAGCGCGAGCAGGACTACGAAGAAAAGAAGTTCCTGGCAGCTATTCAGGGGGTAGACCTAGAAAAAGATAGCAAGAGGGGGCAAGATGAGTGGGAGCAGCTTAAAGCCAAGGTCTTTAGCAATGGTAAGACGGACGATGCAAACGATATTGTTTCTTATCAAGGCGCGAGGGCAGAGAAGGCTGGCTTCGGAATTGGCCTAGGAATGGGCTACGAAGATCTTACATAAAGATAATTGTTTGTGCTATAATTAATGTACCACAGAGCGTGTATGAAAGGATGCAAATGGCTACTACAAAAACAGAAGAACAGGTTACACTAATTGACGGAACCGTCCTTAACGTAAGACCACTAAAGATTTCGCTACTAAGAGACTTCATGCAGAAGTTTGAAGGAATTGCAAAAGTAGCAGACGACAACGCAAAGTCAATGGACCTACTAATTGAGTGTGTCCAGATTGCCATGAAGCAGTACAAGCCAGAGCTTGCTGATGACAGGGCAGCACTAGAAGAAAACTTAGATTTACCAACTGTATATAAGATTGTTGAAGAGGCTTCGGGTATCAACATGTCAGCGATTAACACTTTAGTTAATCCATAGCCATGAACTGAAACGGAGCTAACGCATGGCAGATGCCAATGCAAATATTCGGATAGACGTAGATACGTCGCAAGCCTTATCAGAGATTAAGGCTCTTCAGCGACAAATTTCCATCTTCCATAGCTCCATGGCTCAAAGCGGTAAGGCTGCCGCCGCCCAGTCTGCAAAAATGCAGGCTAATCTTATAAATAGTATTAACGCTGGTTCTGGCTTCCAAGCCAGCATGACCAGCATCAAAAGCACAACAGAGTCTTTTACTAATGCATTAGAAAAAAACAAGCTGTCCATGGGGCAGTATTTTAGGTATGCAGGTGCTTCTACAAAGAGCTTTGGCAAGCTTTTTAAAACAGAGTTCAACACTATCGAGAAGGTTGCACGAGAGCGTGTAAAGGATCTTCAGACTCAGTACATCAAGATGGGTCGAGACGCCAACGGCGCGATGAAGGCAATCAAGGTAAGGCCCACCACCCTTGACATGCAGAACCTGGGTACCCAGACTGCCATCGCTGCACAAAAGCAGCAGCTGTTTAATCAGCTAATGAAGCAAGGTTCTACAAACCTTCTCAACTTCGGTAAAAATACTCAGTGGGCTGGTCGCCAGCTTATGGTTGGTTTTACTATTCCTCTTACAATCTTGGGGGCTACGGCATCCAAGACGTTCATGCAACTTGAAGAGCAGGCCATTAGATTTAAGCGTGTCTACGGAGACATGTTTACCACAGACACAGAAGTTCGTCAAGCCCTCAGCGATGTCAGGGAGTTAGCCAAAGAGTTTACGAAGTTTGGCGTAGCCGTAGAAGACACAATCGGACTAGCCGCTAGCGTAGCCCAGATGGGGGCAATGGGGGCAGATTTAACAAACCAGGTTACTCAGGCAACCAGGCTTGCCGTGCTCGGTGGTATTGAACAGCAAGAGGCTCTAGACACTACGATATCCCTAACAAACGCTTTTGGTCTTGCAACGGATCAGCTAGCTGGAAAGATTGCGTTCCTAAACGCAGCTGAAAACCAGACTATCCTTTCGATTGAAGACTTTAACGAAGCTATTCCAAAGGCTGGTTCCGTTGTAAAGCAGCTGGGTGGAGACGTAGAAGACCTAGCCTACTTCCTGACCGCCATGCGCGAGGGTGGAGTAAACGCTAGTCAGTCTGCTAACGCACTAAAGTCATCGCTTGCTAGGCTTGTAAACCCCACAGAGGTTGCAAAGCAAAAGATGGCTGGCTTCGGCATTGATATCCTTGGAATCGTAGAGGGTAACGCTGGAAACTTAAGACAGACTATTCAGGTATTGGCAGTCGAGCTAGACAAGCTAGATCCTCTGAATAAGGCAAGGGCCATCGAGCAATTGTTTGGAAAATTCCAGTTTGCAAGAATGTCAACCCTATTTACTAATATTGTTAAAGAGGGTAGCCAAGCCAACAAGATTCTAGAGCTTACTACAGCCAGCACCGAAGAGCTTGCAATCATCGCTGAACGCGAACTCGGCAAGGTTGCAGACTCCCCAGCATATAAGTTTAAAAAAGCAATTGAAGAATTTAAAACATCCCTAGCTCCAATTGGAGAAGCTTTCTTAAAGCTTGCGACACCTCTTATTGAGTTTGGTAACAAGGTTCTTGACAAGTTTAACAGTCTGAGTGATGGTACGAAACAGTTTATAACTGGGGCAGTTGCCATTGGAGGTGTTGTTGCACCTGCAGTAATTATGGTAATCGGTCTTCTTGCTAACGCTGTTGCTAACACGATGAAGTTTGCCCTCTTGCTAAGGGGCGGATTCCAAAAGGCACAGGTAGGAAGCGACCTACTTACAGATCAGCTTCAGTACATGAACTCTGAGCAGATTGAGGCAGCAGCAGTTGCAGCATCTCTAGACCAGGTACACGCAAAACTTCGACAGACATTTACGTCAGAAGCTACGGCAGTCAATGCCCTGACCGCAGCATACGAAAGAGCTATCGTAAAGCAAAACCAGATGGCCGCAAGTGGTGCGGCTTTTGGTGGAAGAGGCGGCAAGGGGCCTGCTCCTAAGAAGTACAACTCTGGTGTAGTCAGTGTCCCAGGACCAAAGGGAGCTGGAGATATTGTTCCAGCAATGCTTGCCCCAGGCGAGGCAGTTATCCCAGCCGAAATGGCCAGGAAGTACAGCCCACTAATCCAGAGCATGATTTCTGGAAATATTCCTGGGTACCAAAAGGGAATTTCTGCAGTCAACTTCTCTCACTATGGTAGTAGCCAAAAGCTAACAGCAGCTGAAGCAGCTCAGCTAGGAGTTGGCGGAGCTACTGGAAGCTTCCTAAAAGACCTTAGTGTTGCAGCTCCAGACGCAGATGTTAGGGCTATTGGCTCCTGGGGATTTGATGGTGATGCCAACCTAAACCGTCAAGCAGCCAGGTCTGGTGCGGATGCTGAGTCGTACATTCAAGATTTCAAGGGTAGATCCTCTGCCGACAGGCTTGCACAAGGAATCGGCTTCGGCGGGGGAGATCTTTCAGATGAGACCATGATGAAAGACTTTGAGGCATACGATAAAGATCTACAAGACAGAATGATCAAGGCCCGTAAAGACGGGGCAGAAAAGTTTGTAGATACTAGAGATGACCTTGCAAGAATTAGAAAACAAGAAGGCAAAAACTTTGACCCTAAGAAGTATGGGGTTCTTGAAGACCTCGAAGCTGAGGCTGCCGAAGCAAAGTTAAAGGGCACAAAGGCTGGTAAGGTTCGGGACAAAGCTCGTTCAAGGGTTAGAGACATTCGCTGGAACACAAGCAAAGAGCTTAACGAGCAGCTAGAAAAGACTCCAGAGGGCAGAAGGGTCCTAGACCGAATAACAAGGAAGAGCGGTGACAAGAGGGGGACCCTAAGAGGCAGCGTTAACAAGTTCACTCGACGTGGTGAAAATGTCCAGCTGCCGAAGAGCCCAGAACAAGAGAGGCTTCGCAGAGGCAAGGCATATAACGACGGACTTGCAGAATCGGCCAAGACAGCGTCAGAGTCCAAGCGGACAAAGAAGATTGCTAAGGACACTGTTGATGGGTATGCCAACGAGCTAGCTCGTGGTAAAAAGAAAGTACTTGCTAATGGAAAGAAGCAGAGCCAGGCCCAGCTAATTGCAGAACAAAAGGCTGAGGCTAAGCGAGCTGCTGCTCGTAAGGGCTGGGAGACCAGGAGGACCAACCAGGAGCTTGCTGCTCAGCAGGCCATGTCTGCTGGAGCGAGAACTGGAAGACTCGGAAGAGTTGCTGGCGGCCTGCGAGGTATGGGCGGTAAGCTTGCAATGGGCGGCGGAGCCCTAACTTCCGCGGCCATGATGGCCTCTATGGCACCAGGTAAAGTCGGGGAAACGGCTCAAAAACTTATGATGCCTTTAATGGGGCTAACTATGATCCTGCCTATGCTTACTAGTGGAATCGGAATTGCAGTAGTAGCTCTGGGAGCAATGGCGGCAGCAATTTGGTGGGCAAAGTCATCATTCAATAAGGCACAAGAAGAGTCTATGGCCCTAGCTGAGTCCCTAGGTGGAGGAAGCAAGGCACTTGAAGAGTTCTCTAAGGCAGCTGGCAATGTTTCTGCTGGTGAAATCATGGATAAGAGGAGAGAGGGCTCCATGGGAGTCTTCCAAATTCAGCCAGGAAAGAACACGTTTGGAAACACATTCATGGGATCTGACCAGGGTGCCTCCATGAAGGAGAGTGTCAAGAAGTCTTTGGCAACAGTTGGCTCAGCTGGAACAGCTAAGCAAGTCACTCAACAGCTTGCAACGGCGGTAGCTTCAGGAGCACTTGACGCTGCCCAAGCTAGAAGTATTATTGGAGCTTTGTCTGCTGAGCTAGGAGACTATGCCTTCGGCATTGAGGTAAACGCTACGCTTACCTCGCTACTTGGTCCCAACGGAGAGAACTTGGCAAAAGATCCTTTGGGCATTAGACTTGAAATCCTTAAAGATAGTCGGGAAAGCCTAGATTCCTCAATGCGGAGCCTTGGAGAAACGGCTGCATTTAATCTTAACGACGGATTGATGCGTTACGGAGGAGCAGCCGCAGGGGCTGGTGCTGGAGCCGCAGCGGGAGCCATCGCTGGAGGTATGCTTGGTTCTGTTATACCAGTTGTAGGAAATATTGTTGGTGCAGGAATCGGTGCAGTTGTTGGTGCAATTGGTGGGGGAATAACTGGTGGCATCCTCGGAAGCAAGGAGAGAAACGATAGAATCGCAGCGTCTTCTGGTGCGTCTGTGGCTATGCAGAAGATTGCCCTTCAGCAACAGCAAGAGATGTCAGACTCACTAGAGCTTGAGTACGAGCAAAGGATCGCAAACGCCAAAGCAGCTGGAAACCTAGAAGAGGTCGAGAGGCTAACAAACCAAAGATTGCTTGACAGGAAGGCTATTCTTGAGCAGAACCAAGTCCTAACTGAGCAGATTGCTTCTCAGTATTCTGGAGCAAGCGGCGATGTCCAGTCAGCCCTAGACTCTGGCGTCGACAAGGCAATGGCAAATCAGTATAAAGACACTATGTATGCCGACGTGGTTCCACAAACACAAGAAATAATTGAGCAAAATGTCGAAGATAAAGAAGTTCAGTATTTGCTTAAGATGCAGGTAGCTTCAGATCAGGTAAACCCAGTAAGAATGATCGAGTTCCTGACAGCCTTCGAGAAGGGGTCTGTAGAACAAGACGCCATGATAAATCTTATCGGCAACATGGGCGGGGCATTTACCAATCAAGCCATGGGCGTCCTAGGCCTCCTAGTTGACAAAGATGGCAATGCCCTAGAGGGTATTCAGTCAGATGTGCTACTAAACATTAGCAATGCTGGCAGCCCCCAAGAGGCCAACGAACTTCTGACATTCTACCAGCAACTATCTCAAACAGACTCCGTGCTAGAAAGAGAAGCTAAGTTTAGGTTTATTCTTGCAAACCCACAGGAGGCAGCTTTGTTACAGAAGCAGCTAGCGGATATTTCTGGATTCTCTGGCGACCTTACTTTGGATGTAGTGGCAAATATTATTAACAAGGACGCCGTAGACGCATTAAATAGAGACCTGGATTACTTCAATACTTTGAGTAATGACATGAAGAAGATTTATCTTCAAACACTAGTTACCACTATCGCAACTGTGTCACCAGATGATCCAGCACTACAGGGCTGGCTAAACGCTGAAGGCAGCAGCTTCAAGAACTCTCCTCCAGGAACGCAGATTGCTGAATATGCAAATTGGAATGCTGGCATTGTAACAAAAATCGCACAAGACTTAACTGGTGTGACAGGAGACCCAGGAGCGGCTACAACTGGTAGCGGTAGTGGACCAAAGGCTTCGGTCCTAGACGATCTTACGAAAAAGCTAAGAGATGTAAGGCTAGAAACCATAAAGGCAAAGATCGGATGGAAGGCTTCTGCCAAAGTTCTAAACGATCTATTTAAGGGCGGAAAGAAGAGCCTAGACGTATTCGATGGCCTGTCTAATACCATGAGGTCGCTCGGTGCTGGCGAGGGCATGATCGAAATGATCGTTGGGATGGATCCAGACGAATTTGAGAAGCGTAAGAATGAGTTGTTCAATTTTGATGACAAGGGTAGAATTACTAGTCTAACAAGTAAGTTTAAGAGTTTTGGTGCTGCGATTAATGCCGTAGCCCTTGGAGAATATGTAAACGACCAGCAGTCATTTATTGCAAATACAAAAAACCAGTTTACAGCAATGAACATGCTAACCGCGCAGGGGCTATCGTTTGTCGATGCTTTTAAGATGGTTCAAAACCAAGCACTGGCAACAGCAATTGCTATGTCCGCAACAACTGCCGAGGTAGAAGAGCTTATCCGCATTAACAATATGATGAACGAGATGCAGGGGCAATTCGACAGGGTTTCTGAAGAGGCATCGGCGGCCGAATCAGTAAAGAAAACTAACGAGCAGTTTAAGGAACGATACTTAGCCCTTAGCAAGCTAAGTAAAATTAAGGGGGAGTACTCCGATGTTGAAATCAAAGCAGTCCTAGAAGATCCAAATCTTACTAAACTGTTCCTTAATCCTTCTATTGATCCAGATACCCTAAAGGAAAGACTTCGCCAGGCAGAGGCACAGGCCAATCTTGAACTACGTCTTAAGATCTCTACTGAAGAAGGCAAAGAGGCCCTATTTGACGAAGAGATGGGAAAGATTCAGGATCAGTTTGCCCGTAAAGAGCAAGAGATTGATATTAAGTTTAGGCTTGCTACAGAAGCAGATGACGACATTGTTAGAGAGGCACAGAATAAAATCTCTGCTATACAGTTCGAAATAGATGACTACCAAGCCCAGCTAAAAGGCATCGGTGACCAAGAAGAAGTAATTAATAAGAAGTACGACGAACGCTTTGAGGCCTTGGATAAAGTTGGCGATGCCAACGAAAGAATCGCTGCTGCTCAAAAGGCCCAGCTTACTGTAGCAGACGCACTAAGCCGTGGTGATATAGCAGCCGCAGCAAGAGCCCAGCAAGAACTGCAAACCCAGGAAGCTCAGGCATCTCTGGAAGATCAAAGAAAGCTGCTAGAGCGTAAGCGCGATGCAGAGCTTGCCAGTCTAAGGTCAAAGTCTGGACTATCCAGGGTACAGCTAGAAGACAAGGTGAAATCTAAGCAGGATGAAATATTCAATATCCAAGAGAGCGAACTTGAGCCAGCAGAAGAAAGAATGAGAATTGCTGAGTACGAAAAGGCTGTACAAATAGACGCTCTTGAGATCGCTGGCAGAACTAGGGATGAGTGGGACAGAATTGCAAATGCAGTAGACCTTGCAACTGTAAACATGGAAGACTTCGAGGCCTCCATCGAGCGAGCCCTAGCTTTATACGAGTACTTCGTAAATGGAAAAGCACTAGATGGCAGCTTGTTTGGAGAAGAAGAGTTAGCAAGGCTAGTTGAAGAGGGCATTCCTGCAGTGGACATAATTCCTCCAGAAGAGATAACTCCAGAGCAGGTTCTTGGTCCAGACATCGTAAAGAAGATTAGTGAAGGTGCTGATATTGACGAAGCTCAGCTAACTGAAAGACAAGTCGCTGCAAAGAATCTTTATGAGGCAGTTAATGCCATGAACGACAAAAATACTGCGGCACAGTACACAATGGAAGTTGCCAAGAAGGCTGGAGTCATTGACAGCAGCGGAAAGATGACTATGACCGCTGACAGGGCAGAGGCTGTAATGAAAGATGCTCTAAAGAAAGAGCAGCAAATAACCTCCGCAGAGTTTGCAAGAGTAGTCGGAACTACTAATCCAGACAGGCTTGACAGTGCTTATAACAGAGCTTTGGGATCTCAAGGTGTTTCAACTAATGTTGGCACCACAGTAAAGCCAGCAGTCGTAAAGCCAGCACCAGCACCCGCACCACAGCCAGTATACAAAACTCCAACCCCGACAAAGAGTTACACACCAACCTCAGCCCCCACGCCAAAGCCAGTTGTTTCAGTCACAAAGACTTCTAATGGTGGATCTATTAGCTCGGTAACTAAGGGTAACTCAACCGTGTCTATCTATGAGCCACCAAAGTCTTGGTCTCAACAGCTGGGTAGAACTAGGGCTATGGGTGGTCTTATTAAGAAGATGGCAGTAGGTGGCGTTGTTCCGTCATACTTTGCTAACGGAGGATCCTTAGGATCAGATAAGATCAAGGCTATGCTTACTCCTGGAGAGTTCGTGGTACGCAGGCCAGCAGTACGATCTTTTGGTGCAGAAAATCTAGAAAAGATTAATCGTGGCACATACAGCGGCGGTTCCGTGTATAATTATAACCTAGAGGTAAACGTACGATCCGAATCAAACCCCGATGCAATCGCAAGAACGGTACTAGGAAAGATCAAGCAGGTTGACTCACAAAGGCTGAGAGGAAATAAGTTCTAATGGCAACTTCGTCATACATGTCGGGTAGGCAAAAATACGGCAGACCGCAAGCTATGCTTTTTGCAAACAACCCTGGCACCGTAATAAACGGAAAGATTGTCCCATCGGGCACTGAGTTTGAAGACTTCATAATCCTATCTGATGATACCAGATCGCCAATATCTTTTTCTGTAGACAGAATAGAGACTCGCAAGCGTATGGTTAATGGAAGGCAGAGGTCTTATCACATTGCAGACAAGGTGAGTATCTCTACATCTTGGGAGAATTTGTGCTCAAGGGCATACGGTTCTGACCCAGAGTTTACCGCACTAGGGACATCTACGACTAGTCCAAAGTTTACAACCGATGGTGGAGCAGGCGGGGTAGAGCTATTAGATTGGTATGAGAATAATCCTGGATCATTCTGGGTTTACCTAGCGTATGACAACCACAAGAACTTCTCTAGTGACGAGTATAACAAGCTTAACCAATATAATGAAGTCGTAGAGGTCATGTTCTCTGACTTTAGCTACTCGGTAGTTAAGCGTGGAACAGCTAGCCACGACTATTGGACAGTTGACCTTAGCCTAGAAGAGGTATAATGTTTGTCCACGAGAATTTACAAAACCACCTAGATAGCTCGTCTACAGTCAGGGTAAACTCCAAGGTAATTGCCGAGTGGAACATGAACATTCCAAACAATATCTTGCAGGTAGGAAACTACCGCTATAGGCCTTCGGCAGCAGCTGGCACCGACTATAATCCACCAATGCAATCGTTTGATCTAGATGACGCAGGCAGACATTACACCGATGCAACAAGTTCAGACATCGTTATTGACGGGGGCCTAGACAATGACGACTTACCTACAGTTTTTGTTAAAGACCAAGAGAAAGAGCGTCAGCTTTTTTCTCTAGAAGACTGCTTTGGAAAAAATAGACCAAGGTCTGGAATTAATAAGTTAAGATTTTTTAGGGACAAGTATACTCACTTTGCAAATAGCCAAATGGCCAGTCGCCCAAGGTATTACGTTGCAAGCAGGGATGACAAGTTTAAGTACTGGACATCTTATCGCAAAGAAAACGGGGTAGAGCGTGGGATATCTAATAGCATAAAGAACGAACTCTCCCATATAGATGATGCTGCCCCATACGTTGTATATAAAGACCCAGTCCCGTCAAACAGGATCGTAGTAAAGATGCAGACCAATGTAGGAGATGTTGACCTGGGGCCTTTCTTTAAGTCTGGCTATTCTATTGCAGACCCCTTTTACGGTTTGGACAATGCAACTACACCGCTTAGGTGGAAGATTCAGTACCTTTCAAACAACACATGGGTGGATGCGGTTTCTTTTCAAGAGAACTCCACAAGGTTAGACGGATCTCCTATTGTTGGGGCAGATGGCTTTGTTGAGCTGTCTTACGGCCCATTGATCCCAGATGCCTATAAGTCGATATTTAACTTTGTTGGCGACATCCCGTCTTACGACTTTCTTCCAGTAGCTTCCTCTGTGCCAGATGGCTACGCCTACTTTGTACCTAAGACTGAGCTTCAGCCAGACATGATTTATATCTCGGTGGACAGTGGCTGGGTTGGCATAACTGCAACATATGGCTGGTCTCTAGCTGACTATTCCGAAAGCCAAGCCACCCCCTACGTCACTGAGCTAGTAGATACACCGTCAATCGTAAACCCCTCCAGCGGGGATGTTATGTATAAAGAGTTCCAGTACATATCTGGTCTTCGAGTAATAGCTGAGGCCATGAACGGATACGATCAAACCTTTGACCTGATCGAGCTTTCTCCTCGCCTCTCTGTAGACCTTTCTTCTAAAACAGAAAGCTTTTCTGTTACTAAAAATGCCTCTGACCTAGGCGTTAGCGGTCTTCCAGTTTCTCAGCTGCTGGCATCAACAGGCTCTTTAAGCTTGTTTGACTATGACCAGGCATTTTTTGCTAACAACACTAATAGCATTATTAATAAGTACTTGTCGCAAAGGGCTCAATTTAGATTATCAGAAATTATAAAAGATGTTCAGGGCGAGGACGTGCACGTACCGATAAAGACCATGTACTCTGAATCATTCCCAGAGTCTAAGTCGGTAGATAGGTCAGTATCTATCAACCTTAGAGACTTGTTCTATTACTTCGAAGAACAGACTGCCCCACAAATTCTTGCCCCAGGAGTAACGACTAGCTATGCAATATCTCTATTGCTAGACTCTATTGGTTTTTCTAACTACACATTTTACAGTGCCGAAGGCGAAGCAGAATTGGAGATTCCATTTTTCTTCGTACAGCCCGACAGGTCCGTAGCTGAAGTTCTTAATGACATTGCCATATCAACGCAGTCTGCCATGTTCTTTGATGAGTTTAATAACCTATCTATTATGAGTAAGGGCTACATGTTGCCAGATGAATCTGTCAGGCCAACAGACACCATCCTGCGTGGCACTAAAGATTTCAGCCAGTCTGGTGAGCTACAGAACAAGGCTGCATCATCTTCAATTTCTAACATTGAGAACATTGCTTCTCAGCAACGCAATGTCTATAACGATGGTGTTGTGTCATACACCTCAAGGTATATCCAAAGGTCATTTGGTTCTATTAAGCAGGCCAACATGCTAGATCGAGACAAGACCTGGATATACAAGCCAGCTCTTTTGTGGGAGGTGGCACCAACTGAGCAGACCAAGCCCATTAACGATGAGGTAAGCAGCCAGTCAGCCTATGTCCTAGGAGCGATCCCTCTGAACTCTTCATTAACTAGCTCAATCCCCGAGGTAAAGAATAATAAAGTAATTAATAATGTAATGGACCTTGGCGATGGTATATACTGGATCACCAGGTATAATGGTTACTTCTATGCCAATGGGGAAATTATTAAATACGATGCAGTGCAGTTCTCCATCCCAGGCCTATCTGCCGTGACCGACGACCCAAACGTAGTGGGGGATAACGTATGGATATCTAGTGTTCAGGAATATTCTAGATACTTTGCGAAGCTACCGTTTAATGGGAAGATGTATCCCACTGGACTGGTAAGGATATACTCAGAGCCGAACCTGGAGATGATAGAGGGATCTACGTTCTTTTCAAATGGACCAGTAGCAAAGCATGGACGCGGGCAGTTTAATACTGAGATTGTAGAACACCAGGCAGGCTTGTCAGAGCACTGGTCAAGCAATGATAACGTTCGTGGATGCAAGATGGACTTCATATACCTGTCCAGCTCAGATATGGATCTGCCAGAGACTGAGATTGGCCCCGCGGGCCTTAACAACGATAGGGCAAAAGATACAACACGTGTTGGAACAATTAAAAACTTTTTAGCATCAAGCTTTATCGAGGAAAATGAAGAAGACTCTAGGTATCCAGCAACGGTACAATCTTCTGCGTTTGTGTTTAACGGATCATCTTTTGCTTTCTCAGATAATCCTCTAGAGCATGTGTCCTATGTGTACAAGCCACTTGAGAATAGGTTCACTCATTTTGGCTCCAGGATGAGGATTATTGGTAAGGTCGAAAATAGTCAAATTAGAGGCCAAAGCCCTGTTGGATCTTTTACCTACTACACTCCATCAGAGACTAGCTCCGAGCAGCCATCTGCGGTAGCTGGTGCTTCTGGCGGTATCGCAGTATGTCTAAACCCAGAAACTAACGTAGGGTATTACTTCGAGCTGGTTGCATTGACAGACTCTAATCTAGAACAATACTCCGATACATCTGTTAACAATATTATGTTTTATAAGATTAAAAAGAATGCTGCTGGAGAAGATGTGGATAAGGCTATCCCCATCCCATTGTGGCAGGGCATCGGTCAAGTTCTGGTAGATGACGGAAAATTCACTGGCCAGTCCAGGATGAGCACCACAGAGACGAACACAGTCTATGATATCGGGGTAGAGTATAAAGATATTGGATCTACCAGAAGATTCTACCTGTACATAAACAACGTAATGATTGCCATTGTTGACGACAGCGACCCGCTTCCAGTTTATAACAACATGGCATTGTTTGTGAGGGGATCCTCTGAGTGCATGTTTGAGAACGTGTATGCCCTTGCCGATACTCAGCACACATCGTCTGACGGCAGCGAGACAACCTCAAGCAATTACTCAACTAACAAAGAGTTTACGGTATTAGATCTAGAGAATAAGGACAGCTACATTACAAAAGACAATGCTGCTATTGGGGCATTTGGGATTGACGAAGTTTCTGCAAATGACTCTTTCCAAAAGTATGCACTAAGCGGTATGATTAAGTCAACATACCTCTCTGGCCTCGGCCCCTCTGGCCCACCAAAGTATGGGATCTACTTTGAAGAGTTCGGCACAATCATGAGGGAGGCAGCCTACTTTAACGTTAGGTACGATAAAGCTTACCCAGCTTTGTATGCGGCATTGTCTCCAACCTTTAATAGAATTAAGGGGTACACCGTTTCAAACTTTTTTGCTAGCTCTTACGGGGCAGAGTTTATGGTATTTAACGCGACTGACTCGGCCCTGACCCTTGACTCTACCAGCGGAAACTACCTGAGAATACAAGGGGTTACGTTTACTCAAGAATCTGTAAATGAGTTGACCGTAGACGATTACTTCAATACAAAAACTGATGAGTCATCCCTAAAGCTTCAGTCTGGAAACGTTGCCTACTCTACAGTAAAATCTAAAGATGATTACTTTGACATAAGGCAGAGCAGGCTCGAGCATGGAAACCAGGCATTCTCCGTAAATGCACCGTATATTCAAAGCCACGATGCGGCCGAAGGGTTGATGGGCTGGATGGTAAATAAAATTATGAAACCTAGTAGATCCGTAGGTGTAGAGATTTTTGCTAACCCAATACTTCAGCTTGGGGATATCGTGCAGATTGATTACAAGAATTCAGAAGGTTTGGACGAGATAGCTCCTTATGACAGTAGGTTTGTCGTATACAGTATCGAATACAAAAGAGATCCCAGTGGACCATCTATGGTTGCTTACTTAAGTGAGGTATCGTAATGTCAGATAATTTATCAGCAATTCCAGAAACTCCCCTAAGCACCATTGCCGAAGTTATGATGAGGGCGTCTGGTGGTGTCAAGCCAGCTGGCCCAGAGCTGATCATGTTTGAGGAATCCGCTATTCCAGTAGAGGCAATGTCGTCACTAATCTTTGAAAATATTGGTGGCCATGAAATGATTAATATGCTTAGGCATGACACTGTGGACGGCAAGAATGTTAACTATAAACTAGTTTCCAACACCAGCGATATCGCTAAAGCATACAGCCCAACTAACATCGTCCCAACCTCTGGCAGCCTGGCGGAATACTTTAAGAACTTTGCAATTAGGTTAGACATACATCAGCCAGATACTAAGTCAGTTAACAATATAGATAACATATATATTGATAAGATTGTAGACCCTGGGTCATTGGTAATTGAGGTAGCTTCCATGGAAGTAAATGAGCAGATCGAGGTCCAAGTATTGCAGTCTGGAACTTATCTAGATGGTATAATATAGGTTGGAGGAATTTTGATTACTAATAAGGGAAGAAACATTTTGGCCAAGTACTTGATTGGCCAGGCTCCCGCGTACGCTTCTTTTATAGCGTTGGGGGTTGGCAAAGACCCGCTAGCACCTGATGCCCCAGTAGAAGACTACTCTGACCAGACAGATCTAGAGTTTGAGGTATTGCGTGTGCCAATCTCTTCACGTGGATACGTGTACGACGAAGAGGGGCGGGCAAACGTAGTGTTTGTAGGCGAGCTGCCAACAGAGCAGCGGTACGAGTTTTCCGAAATTGGTATTTATTCTGCTAAGTCAAACCCAGTAGCTGGATCTCTAGGAAGTAGAATGATCTATACTTTTTCAGAATCAGAAAACTGGGAGTATCATGACGAGACCGCTGCAGTTGGAATATCCACCTATCTAGAACCGCTGTACTTGGATCAAGCCCAAAACGTTATTGCCGTCACCGATACTGCCTTTAGGACTAGCTCTAACAATGCGCTATTTTCTGCCAGCGATCTAAGGATTGACTCTCAGCAAAGGCCAAGATTCTTGGACAAGGCATTGCTACTAAGAGGCAACATGTCTAAGCTCAACACTGGAGTCAGCGGCCTTGAGCTAGAGCCAAACACAGAGACCGACTACTACTCTTCACACATTCACTATACTGGCTCAACCCCAGACTTAAATAAAAACTCACCCCTTGACGAGCTTAGGCTTGCATTTTCAATTGTAGACAAGCTCGACACTCAGACTGGCTCAATTGATAGCGTAAAGCTTATAGTTGAGTTTGCATCTACAGATGCGGTATCTCCAAACAACTATGCTAGGCTAGAGGTTGACATGAGCGAGGCTGATTATGACTTTGCTAATAATAGATACTATGTTGCAAAACAAAAGCTTGAGGACCTCGCAAAAAGTGCTGGTTTTACCTGGAGTAATGTAAACGTTGTTAAGATCTATGCCTCTGTCTATGAGCAGCCAGAAAACCCAGCAGACCCAGTAGTTCTTTCAGACAACTACTACATCTCACTTGATGGCCTGCGATTTGAAAACTTGACATCTACTAGTCCACTCTACGGACTGACTGGATACTCAGTAGTAAGAACTGCCAATGAAAGAACAATCACTAAAGAGACTAACTCTTCCAACTTGCTAGAGTTTAGATTTGGATTGGACGTACAGTAATGGCAAGTGGACCAAGGAAAGTAAGAGTTACCGCCAAAGACTTACCACCAGTAGTAAAGCTGGCCGAGAATAGTTATGGATATTTAACTCGTCATAGGGTTGTAGCGGAAGACCGAAACCGATTTTCTTCGTGGTCCCCAGTGTCTGGTGTCACCGCCTTTGATATTGATAATGCTGCCCCAATAGTCTCTGGTGACATAACATCAGTTGGCAATTCATTTCTAATAGTTTGGGATGATGCTGTAGATCAGCCTAGCTACGATGTCTTTGTTCGGTGGGACTCTGGGGAGTGGGTTTATCATGGAATATCCCCAATTCACACGTACTCTATAGTTAACAATGTAGCTGCCACCACTCTGGTAGAGGCGGCTATCCAAATCGAGAGCATTAATAAAGAGAGGGCGGACGTATTGACAATCTGTCAAGTTTCTGCTACCATAGGAGCCTAAGGAGAAAAAATGGCAAAAATACCTTTACCAGAACGTGGTCAGCCGCTAGACCTAAGCTATATCTATCAGCTATCGCAAACAGTAAACGATCTTTCAGATGCTATTTCAGCATCGTCAGCAAAATATACATCAGTAGACACGGTGGCCGCTGGCACTCAGCGAATCAGAACATCCGACGCGAGAGTAGTCGGAGGGTACGTAACAGTCACCAACAATAGCTCTACGAGCCCTGACGGCGAGGGAACCTTCAGCTATACCTTTAGTGATTTTGCCTACGTACCCATTGTTACTGCAACCCCAATTCTGATTGAGGATGGAACAACAGAGTCTGGTAAGGATATCTCCGTAGTCCTCACAAAGGTAACTGCCAACAGGGTGGAGGGTGTAGTCCGATTTAACACAATTGGTGTTGCGTCGGTTGGGGTCAACCTCCTTGTTGTTGGTATTCCAGTCTAATGATTAGCAGGGAAGAGTACAACTCTTCACCAGTAGTCCCTGGGCATCCCAAAATGTTTTTCTTAAATGGTGACTTGGTGAGGAGCTACCACCTAAACAGATCTAATGGAATAATGTCTGTTTACAATATTACAAAAGATCAAATTGAAAGCTGCCTGATTTCTGATTTTAAAAAGAATCGAGAGAGAGCTTATTCTGTTAAGAAGACCGCTCAGTTGGTCAACAGAAACGTTAAATACCTGCCAGCCCTAATTAATGCTGGGGAGATTCCTCCACCACTAGGGGCCCAAAAGGGCGGCGCGCGTAAGTGGCAGGTCAGGTCGTATTACTCTGAGTCACAGGTGCGTGAAATACGTGGTATACTTGCCACTAAGAACATAGGAAGACCTCGTAAAGACGGGCTTATAAACAATAACACAACTCCTACAACTCAGGAGTTGACAAGGCGTATGGGGGATGGTATACTAACTTATACGAGAACAGAAGATGGTCGGTTCATTCCACTTTGGAGTGAGACCGTATAACAGCAAGAGAGGTATGAGATGGAAAACAGCGACACAAAAGTTACAGTATCACTTGGATACACGCTAAACCTTGGAAACTTTCAGTCACTCAGAATTGATCTGGGCATTGAGGACTCAAAGAAAGACGGAGAGAATATTAACGATGCCTTTAGCAGAGTATATTCGTTTGTCGAGGACAAGCTCACAGAAAAGGTAAAAGAAGCTTCTTCAGAAATGCAGGCATAGCTAATGGCTACCTATAAAGAGAGAATGTCTTTACTGCACAAGTATGCAAAGCTTCACCTGGTAAAGTATGGCTCTAAGCCCACTCACAACCTTAATGCTGAGCAATGGGCAGCAGATCGTCTTGTTGATTCCTACGGACTTGTAGAGTCTTACGATCTGCTAGAGTACTACTTTACTGCCAATGAATCGCCTTCATGGCGTCACTTCGCCTATGAGGCGGGTAGAGTTTATGATGCACTAGACGCACATAGAAAAGATTTGCAAGAGAGAATAGAGAGAAGAAAAATGGCAAGGGAGTGGCTAAATGGATAACGCTGAGTCAAGACTGTTATCTGCAGTATTAAAAGATAAGCAGATCCACACGCTACTACAGGCAAACGTCGACACGTTGATGACTACTCATGGAGATATTTGGGAGTTTATCAAGAAGTATACAGAGAGTAATGGCGAGCTGCCTCCAGAAAAGCTAGTAAGAGAAAAGTTTCCAGACTTCTCCGTAAACCCTGACGTAGGGGCTACAAAGTATCACTTGGAGGAGGTGCAGAGCGAGTACCTCAATAACAGTCTTAAGGAAATCATTCGGTCTGCCGCTTCTGGAGTTCAGGATGGGGAGAATGCGAAGACCCTAGAGGATCTGATTGCAAATACATCAGAGCTTAAAAAGAATACTTCTGTAATTAAAGACATTGATGCAACTGATGTAAAAGATGCTATCGCATATTACGAAGAAGTAAAGCGTAAGACAGAGCTTGGAATTATGGGAATCAAGACTGGCCTGCCAGGATTTGACAACTATCTTCCAGCAGGAATTATGCCTGGCCAGCTTGGAGTCTTCTTGGCATATCCAGGTATTGGTAAGTCATGGCTATCCCTATACTTTGCGGTACAGGCATGGAAGCAGGGCAAGTCACCTCTGATCGTAAGCCTTGAGATGTCAGAGACCGAAGTTCGTAACAGAACCTATACTATTATGGGCGAAGGATACTGGTCTCACCGCAAGCTAAGCAGCGGAGATATCAGCATGGATGAGCTTAAGAGGTGGCACGATGGCCACGTATCTGGTAAGCCACCGTTTAGGATTGTTTCTAATGATACAGGTGGGGATATTACTCCATCTGTATTGCGTGGTAAGATCGATCAGTACAAGCCAGACTTTGTTATCGTTGACTACCTACAGCTGATGAGTCCCAACCAAAAGGCAGACAATGAAACTGTGAGGATGAAGAATCTTTCCCGTGAGCTAAAGCTTATGGCTATCTCTCTGGAAGTTCCTATCATTGCAATCTCCTCAGCGACCCCAGACGACGTCACAAAGCTAGATACTGTGCCAACCCTAGGCCAGACCGCTTGGAGCCGCCAGATCGCCTACGACGCGGACTGGGTGATGGCTCTTGGTCGTGGTAGCAATAGCGATGTCATGGAGTGTGTATTTAGGAAGAATCGTAACGGATTTATGGGCGAGTTTATGGTCCAGGTAGACTTTGATAAGGGGCATTATGTTTATAAGGATATGGAAGACTTTAGCAACTAATCCCTTATAATATATCTATGCAAAACTTACTAGATCTTCCAGTCAGAGAGTTTCCACTTAGCGGGGTAATCCTTGATGACTCTGACATGTGGAGACTCAAGAAAGAGTATGCAGTATTGCTAGGCATACAGATGAGGAATTCTGGATATGTGCCAAGGCTTGACAAGACGCCACAGTTTAGATTAGAATATAATAGTAGAAACCACAGCTACAGCTTTTTGCTTGTAGCATACGGGGTATATGTTGGAGAGAGAGAATGCGAATGGATGTACGGGGTAGACGAAGAGGGTCCGATACCTATACCGCAGAGCAGGTCAAGCGAGTCTTGCTCGGAAGCGGTATAAGTATTGAGTCTGAGGTAGACTCTGACTATATTATTTACTGCCCTTTCCATGGCAACAGCAGGACGCCAGCTGGAGAAGTGGATAAAAAGACTGGGCTGTTCTTTTGCTTTTCCTGTCAGTACGTTACCGATCTCCCAGACCTAGTAACCACACAAAGTGGTAGAACTTATTTTCAATCTATTAGATTCATTAAGTCTAATGAATTAGACATAGATCTGGGGGTACAGGTAGAGGAAAGCTTAAAGCAAAAAGAACTGTATACTCAGTATCCCCAGGAAGACGTTACTAGGCTGCACGAGGCTGCAGTGGCTTCTGAGAGGGCAATCTCATACTACAGCGGAAGAAGTATATCCAAGGAGTCTATCGCAAGGTTTGAGCTAGGATATTCCGAAAAGAGAGACATGGTTACTATACCCGTACACTCTCCAGACGGCCTTCTCCTTGGGTTTGTGGGGCGATCTGTTGATGGGAAAGACTTTAAGAACACTCCAGGGCTGCCAAAAGCTAAGACTTTATTTAATCTAAATAGGGTAAAGAACTCCAGAACCGTCTATGTGGTAGAGTCATCTTTTGATGCAATCAGGCTAGATCAATGCGGCTTCGCCGCCGTTGCCACTCTGGGATCTAATGTTTCTAATTTTCAAATAGACTTGCTAAAGAAGTACTTCAATGATATAATTGTTATTGCAGATAACGACCAGGCAGGCGGTACGATGGCTAAGAAGCTTAAAGAAAAGCTCAGCTCTCGTATCTCTATCTTGTCTCTAGATGCAAAATATAAAGATGTTGGGGACATGGATGACGAAGCAATCAAGGCCTTGAGCTTTGACTTTGACAAGTCCATATCCTCAATGCTACAATAAAAAATACAAACAAAGTATAAACAAAGTATAAGGAGAAATATATGAGTGTAGTAAAAGGGCTAGCTAATATCAACGCATTGGTTGATAAGCCTAAGTATGATAGCGATAAGCCACGAGTACGCTGGCTTAAGCTCACCGATGGACAGTCTGTAAAGATTCGTTTTGTCGAAGAGTTGGATGAAGATTCACCCAACTACGCTGAGGGCCGTGGCCTCTCTCTTGTTGTCAAAGAACACACCAATCCAAAGGACTACCGCCGCAAGGCAGTAGACACCATGGAGTCAGAAGGTCGTGACTGGGCAGAAGAGATGCACCGCAAAGATCCAAAGGCAGGATGGCGTGGCCGTCTTCGTTTCTACTGTAACGTCCTAGTTGACGACGGTATCGAAGAGCCATACGTTGCCATCTGGTCAATGGGTGTTAGCAAGCAGTCAGCATTCAACACTATTCGAGAGTACGCCATTGAGACTGGAAGCATTTCCAATATCAACTGGAAGCTCAAGCGTAGCGGTTCAGGGACAGAGACCAGCTACACACTGATCCCTTCGGCTCCTGACAGTGAGCCATATGACTGGAGCAAGGTAGAGCCATTTGACATCGATTTGGCACTCAACCACGTTCCTTATGCCGAGCAGGAAGCATATTACCTCGGCTTTGATACCCCATCTGCTGCTACCGTTTCTAACGTGGAGTGGTAAGGTAAGATGGGTTACGTTGGTTTACATGTTCACACTCACTACTCACTCTTTGACGGTATTGCTACCCCACAAGAGTACGTAAACAGGGCTGTAGAGCTTGGTATGTCCGCTTTGGCGATCACAGACCACGGCTCTTTATCGGGACATCGGGAAATGTACAGGGCGGCCCGTGAGCAGAACATTAAACCAATACTTGGTGTGGAGGGCTATATAACTGAAGACAGGTTTGACCAAAGGGATAGGGACGCCAGGGAAGGCCCCCTAGACCTTGTCTACAACCATATAGTCCTCCTCGCCAAGAACCAAAGGGGTCTAGAAAATCTCAATAAGCTAAACGAGATTGGCTGGACCGAGGGCTTCTACAAGAAGCCAAGAATTGATTACAAGGTCCTAGAGAAGTACAAAGAGGGCATCATTGTAACCTCTGGATGTCTGAGCGGAACTGTTGCCAAGGCAATTGAGTCTGGAGAGATTGCAGAAGCTAAGCGTCAGATTGAATGGCACAAGTCTGTCTTTGGCGATGACTATTACATCGAAGTAATGCCACACAACCCTGCCGAGATTAACCACCAGCTGCTGGCCTTGGCGGATGAGTTCGGGGTAAAGCCAGTGATCACTCCTGACTGCCACCACGCACATACTGGACAAAAAGATATCCAGGAACTTAAGCTAATTCTTAATACTTATAGCAATAAGATTCAGAAAGATTCAACCTACGAAGGATCCAAGAAGCACGAGACATTGAAAGATAAGCTTAACTATCTTTATGGCAAGCGAGACATTACGTTTGATAATTTTGATATTCACTTGATGTCAGACGAAGAGCTCAGGGCTCAGATGATTTCCCAGGGCATTGATCGAGAAGACATGTACCAGAGCACTAATGAGATTGCAGATAAGGTTCAGGACTATAACCTTAAAGACGGCATGGACCTTCTTCCAGCAGAGTATCAGAACCCAGACCAAGAGCTTACCAACCTTGCAATCGAGGGCCTCAAGGCCCGTAACGTATATGAGCTTGATGGATACATGGAGCGACTAGATGAGGAGATGAAGATCATCTCTGACAAAAAGTTTAGCCCATACTTCTTGGTTGTACGTAATATGATTAACTGGGCCAAGAAAGAGGGAATTCAGGTGGGCCCTGGACGAGGCTCCTCTGCTGGCTCATTGCTATGTTATGCCCTTGGGATTACCGATATTGACCCAATCAAGCACGGTCTTCTATTCTTTAGGTTTATTAACCCAGAGCGTAATGACTTCCCAGATATCGACACTGACATTCAGGACACACGTCGTGAAGAGGTAAAGGATTATCTTGTTAGGCAGTATCGTCACGTTGCTTCTATCGCAACCTTCCTGGAGTTCAAGGATAAGGGTGTCATTAGAGACATCGCCAGAGTTCTCAATATCCCCCTTGCAGATGTTAACAAGGTCAGCAAGCTGTTTGATACCTGGGATGAATACTGTAACTCTAAATCAACCAGAGAGTTCCGTGAGAAGTATCCAGAGATTGAGAAGTATGGAGATCAGCTACGTGGTAGAATCCGTGGTACTGGAATCCACGCCGCAGGTGTTGTGACCAGCAAGACTCCTATCTTCCGCCACGCGCCCATGGAGACTAGGAACTCTCCAGGCTCAGGCGGTAGAATTCCAGTGGTAGCGGTTGACATGCAAGAGGCTGAGCGTATTGGTCTAATTAAGATTGATGCCCTGGGTCTAAAGACGCTCTCTGTTCTTAAGGATGCACTTGATGTCATTAATACAAGGCACCGTAAAAATATAGATCTGCTGTCGATTGATATGGAAGACTCCAAGGTCTACGAGATGCTGTCGAGCGGATTTACCAAGGGTGTGTTTCAATGTGAAGCGACACCATATACAAACTTGCTAGTCAAGATGGGGGTTAAAAACTTTGCAGAGCTTGCGGCTTCTAACGCTTTGGTCCGACCAGGTGCTGCCAACACTATTGGTAAAGACTACATTGCTCGTAAGCATGGTAAGCAAAACATTGCATATCACCACCAGGTAATGAAGGCATTTACGCAAGAGACCTACGGATGTATTCTATATCAAGAGCAGGTTATGCAGGCTTGTACAGAGTTGGGCGGCATGACGATGGCAGAGGCAGACAAGGTACGTAAGATTATTGGAAAGAAGAAAGATGCTAAAGAATTTGACGTATTTAAGGATAAGTTTGTTAAGGGGGCTTCTCGCTTTCTTGCACCTAATACTGCGAAGGACCTCTGGTCTGACTTTGAGGCTCACGCAGGCTACTCATTTAATAAGTCTCACGCTATCGCGTATTCAACCCTATCGTACTGGACAGCATGGCTCAAGACGTACTACCCTATAGAGTTTATGTTCTCTATTCTAAAGAATGAGAAAGACAAGGATGCCCGAACCGAGTACCTGATCGAGGCCAAGCGCATGGGCATTCCCATTAGGCTTCCACACGTAAATGATTCAGATGCTGACTTTAAGATCGAGGGCAAGGGAATTCGCTTCGGGCTAAACTCCATCAAGTACATTTCCGATAACGCTGCTAAGGTTATAATGGAGTCTAGGCCATTCGCCTCATACACAGAGCTGACTGAAGTGTTCAACAAGAAGGGCAACGGCGTGACCAAGCGTCAGCTAGAGGCCCTCAGAATTATCGGTGCGGCAACTTTTCCAGACAACCCAAGGGCCGAAGAGGAAATTAGATCAAGCCTGTACGACTATCTAAACCTGCCAGAATTTAACATTACTGTGCCATCGCATTACCATGCATTTATGAATACAGTAGATGAGTTCGAAGAGAAAGGCTCGTTCCTCTTGATGGGCATGGTTAAGAGTATCAAGCGTGGAAAGGGGTGGTCTCGAGTGGAGATCCTAGATAAGACTGGATCCGTAGGAATCTTCGACGAAGAGCAAACTACTATCGAGTCTGGTAAGACCTACATACTACTTGCAAGCGATAACCGCATTGTTACGGCAATCCCAGGGGATGAAGCCAGAAAGTCAGATGCAGCAATCATCAAGTTCTTAAACTATAAACAACTACCGTTTGGCGATGAGGAACAGTATGTGGTATCCTTTAAGCCGAGAGTAACAAAGGCGGGAAAGAAGATGGCGACATTGACTGTTGCAGACACGAGTAGAGACTTACACTCAGTTCTGGTATTCCCCACCACCTTTGCTAAAGCATACATGAAGATTCAGGAGGGGAGCTCTTATAAGTTCTCCTTTGGAAAAACAAAAGATGGAACAACAATATTGGAGGATATACTATGAGCGGACCGCTATCATTTGATGGACACGCACGAGAAGTACATAAGAATGCTGTAGCCAAGGGTTTTTGGCCAGATCAAGTAGACGATATTTTTATTGCTAAGCAATGCATGATGATCGTTTCAGAGGTAACAGAGCTTATGGAGGCTATTCGTAAGGACCGTGGGAAGGAAGAGGTGGCCCACGAGACAGCAGATGTCCTAATTAGGACATTAGACCTATGGCAGGGGCTGCTAGACAATGGCTATGTAGAGGGATCTCTGCAGGCAACATTTAATAATAAAACCGAAAGCAATAAGAGCAGACCAGAAAGGCACGGTGTTAGGTTTTGACAGTAACAGTAGAAGAGGCATTAGCAAAGCTAAACCCCAAGCTTAGGAAAACTATTTCTGATGGTGTAGGTATTGATATAGAGCTACAAAAGACTCCAAGTGTGGGTCTCAATAAGGCTCTAAACGGAGGACTCCCTATGGGGCGTCAGGTTCTGGTTTGGGGCAGCAAGTCTAGTGCAAAGTCATCCCTATGCCTTCAGACTATTGCAGAAGCCCAGAAAGAGGGAAAGCTCTGTGCATGGATTGATGCCGAGATGTCATACTCCCAGCCATGGGCGGAGAAGTTGGGGGTAGATCCGACTAAGCTTATCTATTCTCAAGCCAGGACAATTAATGAGATGGTAGACGTAAGCGTAGCTCTAATGGATGCTGGCGTAGATATCATTGTGGTGGATAGTATTACATCCCTCCTACCTGCAATCTACTTTGAGAAGGGCACAGAGGATCTTAAGCAGCTAGAAAACACCAAGCAGATTGGTGCAGAATCTAGGGACTTTAGCAATGCATGGAAGATGATTAACTATGCAAACAATAAAGAAAAGCCAACGTTGCTTATCCTTATCTCACAGTCTAGGAACAACATCAATGCTATGTATACTAGCCAGCAACCATCTGGAGGGCAGGCAACAAAGTTCTACTCCTCAACAGTGATTAAGCTGTTCTCTTCTGAGTCAGATAACCAGGCAATTAAGGGCAAGATCCAAGTCGGTGATAAGCTGATTGAAGAAAAGATTGGTCGCAAGATTCGCTGGGAGCTACAGTTCTCGAAGACTTCTCCTGGCTTCCAGTCTGGGGAGTATGACTTCTACTTCCGAGGCGACACCATCGGCATTGACGCCATCGGTGACCTGGTAGATACAGCAGAGCTATCTGGAATTGTAGAAAGAACTGGTGCTTGGTACCTGCTGCCTGACGGCTCTAAGGTCCAGGGTAGAGATGGGTTTATCGCAAAGGTTAGGGAAGATGAAGAGCTTCAGGATTCTATCCGTAAAAAGCTAGAGCAGGCCAATGTCTAATAAAAGATATAGCATCTTCCAGGGCAAGTTTCCTTGCCACACTTGTAAAGAAGAGGTGCACTCACTTAGATATTACAGCGAGGACAAGAGGCTAACCTGGGTGTGCTCTCAAAAGCACATGTCAGAAGCTTCGCTAGTTCCTCATAAAAAAACAAAGAAGGATTATGAGCGAGCAGTCAGAGACTAAAAGACTTGGTGCCAAGGCTATTAAGAATAGTGGTCGTGGGATCAAAAAGGGTGATGCTACTTGGCAAAACTTTACCGTTGACTTTAAGGAATATCCTAAAGGGTTTACGATTAACCAGGACAACTGGGCAAAAGCTGTCACAGATGCCTTGCGTAATGGCAACGATCCTGCTATAATTGTAGTTCTGGGTGAAACTAGAAAGACAAGGCTAGCCGTGATAGAACTGTCATTGCTTGAACAGATACTAGAAGAGCTACAAGAGAGAGACAAATGAAGAATATACTATTGCTAGATATTGAAACAACGCCTATCAAGGCTTATGTGTGGGGCCTTTGGGACCAGAACGTAAGCATTGATCAAATCATTGAGCCAACAGAGATGCTGTGCTTCGGTGCTCGATGGCTAGGGGAAAAGAAGGTTACCTTTAAGTCCGTACATCACGATGGCAAGAAGGCTATGCTAGAAGAGCTCCATAAGATGATGGACAAGGCAGATGCTCTTGTTGGCTGGAACTCAGCAGCCTTTGACCACAAGCACATCAATCGAGAGTTCCTAGAGAACGGCATGTTGCCACCATCCCCAGTAAAAGACCTAGACCTTATGTCAGTCACTAAGGCAAACTTTGCATTCCCAAGCAACAAGCTAGACTATGTCGCTCAGAAGCTTGGTGTTGGTGCTAAGGTAAAGCACTCAGGCTTCAAGCTGTGGATTGAATGTATGGCGGGCAACGAGAAGGCCTGGAAAGAAATGAAGAAGTACCAGATCCAGGATGTTAATCTGCTTGCTGATCTTTATTATGAGCTATTGCCATGGTTCGTTGGCAAGGCCAGCGTGACCAGTAAAGAGAAGCAAGATATTCTAGACTCGGAGTCCGTGCTATAATATGAGTGTGGAAAACAACGAGAGTAAGACTACCATTGATATGGTCAACGGTCTTTCCGAGATTGCTGACTACATGGACGACGAAGAGCTAACCAGTGCTCTGACTACCGTTGCGAAGTTGATTGTGAAGCCAGATATCCCAATCAACATCGCTACAGTAGAGATTGTTAGACTGCAAGCAATTGCAGCCAAGATGGCCTTTAAAGCTACTTGGATGGCCAATGTAGATAAAGGAGACAGGGCTAAGAAGAACTTGTACTATACTGCAGCCACAGCTATTAATGAGCTAGTTGCAGCCCTTAAGTACATTACCCGATAAAATATGATGACAAAGAATCTACTTGGCGAGCTCATGCAGGCTGGCAGTGTCCAGGCTAGTGTTCCAAAGGCTGATCCCAGCATGGACGCACTGGTTGAAAAGATAAACTCTGGATACATTGCTAAGCGCGGCGACCGTCACCAGCAAAAGAAAACCTTCGCACCCTCTACCATTGCCTACGGTCATGGGGAGTGCGCTAGGTATTGGTATCTCGCATTTGAGGGGGGGACATTCCAGGATCATGCAGATGCCTTCGCAGGTGCCAACATGACTAATGGTACAAAGTCTCACGAGCGTATCCAGGAAGCAATCGCAGACGCTGGGATTATGATCGACTCCGAGTTTAAGATCACCAACGAGGATCCACCAATCTTCGGATATGGCGACGTAATGCTTGACTGGGAGGGCGAAGAGCTGCTTGGCGAAATCAAGACTGCGATGGCGGAGGGATTCGAGTATCGCAAAAAGAATCGCAAGGCGAAATCAGGCCACCTAATTCAGGTGCTAATCTACATGAAGATTCTTAAGAAGAATAAGTCAGTGCTGATTTATGAGAACAAGAATAATCATGAACTATTGGCAATCCCCGTAACACTCACTGAGTATTACAAGAAGTGGATTGACCAGACGTTTGATTGGATGAGAGAGGTTCGTAAGGCATGGGAGGATAAGACCATGCCCCAAAAGAACTACCGATCAAACTCTAAGATCTGCAAGACCTGCCCATTGGCAAAGGTTTGTGCAGAAGCGGGCACGGGAGAAATAAAGATGAAAGCCCTGGAGCCCCTGGATGAAAACATGTCAATGGTGTGATACCGCTTTTGAGCCTAACGTAAAGTATCAGATCTACTGCACCCCAGAGTGCAGGGATTTTGCTACTAAAGAAAAAATTGCAGAAAGGTATGCAATCAATAGGCGAAATAAACTTATAAATAAAGATCGTAGATGCAAAGCCTGTAACGGTAAGCTATCCGCCTATAACGATGAACAGCTTTGTCAGGCATGCCTCGTCCATCCTGGAGAAGTTTCGAAGGCACTTAAAGAGATCAAGGGTATCGCCAATGGTAAAATTGAGCTTGATTAACCCCCAACCAAAAAGAATATGTTCAATTGATGCCAGTACCAATAGCCTAGCTTTTGCCATCTTCCATGGAGAAGAGCTAGAGGCAGTGGGTAAAATAGAATTTAAAGGTGCTAACACTTATGCTAAGGTCAAGGATGCAGCCAGAAAGACCCAAGCATTCTTTGAGACCTACGGCTCTCCAGATGCCGTTGTGATAGAGCACACAGTCTTCATGAACAGCCCAAAGACAGCTGCAGACCTAGCCCTAGTCCAGGGCGCTTTGCTGGGAGCCATGGGGGTATCTGGCACAAGAATCATTAAGGCGATTAACCCAATTGCTTGGCAAACCTTTATCGGTAATGGTAGGCTAACTACTCCAGAGAAGCAAGTTATCAGATCTGATAACCCAGGAAAGAGTGACTCTTGGTATAAGGGTAGGGAGCGAGAGTTTAGGAAACAGAGAACCATTAAGTTTGTTAATACTATCTATGATAAAACTATTACAGATAATGATATTGCCGATGCGGTTGGAATTGGACACTATGCTTTAAGCAACTGGAATAAGTTGACATAGACCTGTGTTTAGTGTACAATATTCTAATGGCAAGTAAGCTTTACCAAAATGAGGCGTGGCTCCGTAAAAGATACCACGTAGATAAGAAGACTCCGCAGCAGATCGCAAAAGAATGCGGAGTAACTGATAAAACTATTTATACACACTTAGATAAGTTCGGGTTGAGGAGAAGATGAGAATCATTAGGCACTTCGTTAAGGTAGCCAAGATGCAGTTTGTGCGGATAACCTGCAAGCATCAGGAGTCTAACACGGCATCATGCCCATTCACTGGGCTAACATATATTACATGTAACAGGTGCTGGAAGAGGCTGGGGGTGCACAGAACTGATGAGCAAGCAAACTGAAGAAGACATCACAAGAATTACCCGCAGCGTAGAAGAAATGCTTATAGCAAAGAATAGGGCCTATGGAGACTCGGCTCTTGATCCCGTGCGAGTATTTTCAAAGCATGATGCAATAGAGCAAATCTATGTACGCATTGATGACAAGCTATCTAGAGTAAAGAGGGGACACGAGTACCCTGGAGATGATACAATTTTTGATCTTGTAGGATACCTAGTGCTACTAATGATTGCTAAGGAGAGAGAAACCAGTGAGCAGTAGCAACACCTGCTTGACTTAAACTCCGTTTGGGTGTATAATATAGTAAGGTATAAAAACGCACATAAAAGGAGTACAAATGCCTCGTCGTAAAAAGTCGGAGTCTAAGCCAACCATCTTCACTATGGAACCATACATGGAGATTGATGGCTTTGCAATTAATGCTGGTGACATCGTAAAGGTACGTGGAGAGTATGGAACCAAGTTCCAGTTTAGGGGAGTAACCACGAACACTGTCACTGGTGCAACCTGGGCCGACTGCTTTGAAATTTTTAGGGGTAAGCCCCAGCAGTTCCGAGCATTCAAAGAGGATCGCATAAAGCGTGTACCGCAAAGAGGAAAGAGGGCCAGACGTGTCAACTCCTGAGGAACAGGTCGTAGAACACCTCGATACAGTTAACAAGGTCGTAGGTGAATACCTCAAGGGCAGCGACCCCACAAGAATTTCAAAAGAGCTTGCCTTGCCAAGAACTAAGGTCACCGCAATGATTAAGGAGTGGCAGAGTCTTGCTGCAGATAACACAGTAATCCGTGCAAGGGCAAAGGAAGCTTTGGCTGCAGCAGACGAGCACTACAGTAGACTGATCGGCCAAGCGTATGAGGTCATCGATGAAGCAACCACTACTGCAGACCTACGATCAAAGAGCTCTGCTATCAAGTTGGTTATGGATATTGAGTCCAAACGTATCGAGATGCTGCAGAAGGCTGGTCTGCTAGAGAACAAGGAGCTAGCAGAAGAGATGCTAGAGATTGAACGCAGGCAGGAGATTCTTATGGGCATTCTTAAACAGATCGCCACAGAGCATCCAGAGATCAGAGATAAGATTATGACAAGGCTGTCTGATGCATCCTCTAAACTAAACGAAACGGTTACCATAGTCCATAATGTTTGATGATTTTTTAGAAGCTCTTGCGGACAGCCCGTTCGTAGAAGAGCCAGTAGACGCCAAGACTTTTGTCGAAGGTGAGGATTACCTAGGGCAGCCACCACTCTCAGATATTCAGTATGACATCGTTCGTGCTATGAGTCAGATCTATCGTAAGGAAGATTTGATTAGGCTTATGGGCGAGGCAGAGGGCAAGGCTTATTACGATAAGTACACCAAGAATGAGATTATCCTTCAGCTTGGCAAGGGTAGCGGTAAGGACTTTACATCTACCGTAGCCGTGTCATACATTGTATATAAGCTACTATGTCTTAAAGACCCAGCCAAATATTTTGGCAAGCCATCAGGTGACGCCATCGATATTATTAACGTTGCTATTAATGCCCAGCAGGCCAAGAACGTTTTCTTTAAGGGGTTTAAGTCCAAGATTGAGAGATCTCCATGGTTTGCTGGTAAGTACTATGCCAAGATGGACTCCATCGACTTTGACCACTCAATAACAGTTTACTCAGGTCACTCTGAGAGAGAGTCCCACGAGGGGCTAAACCTTTTGGTGGCAGTGCTTGATGAGATCTCTGGTTTTGCTAGCGAGACTAACACTGGTAATGAGCAGGGGAAGACCGCTGACAATATCTATAAGGCGTTCCGCGGTACCGTAGACTCCCGTTTTCCAGATCTTGGTAAGGTGGTGCTTCTGTCCTTCCCAAGATACCCAGGAGACTTCATATCCACTAAGTACGAGGACTGCATCCTTGAAAAGGAATTGATCACTAGGAATCATAAGTTTATTATTAACCCAGACTTGCCAGAAGATAACGACGGCAACACTATGGAGATTGAGTGGGAAGAGGAACATATAAAATCATATAAGTATCCCAACACCTTCGCACTCAAGAGGCCCACCTGGGAAGTTAATCCCACTAGGTCGATAGAAGACTTTAAGTTAGCATTCTACACAGACCCAGGTGACGCCATGATGCGCTTCCTCTGTGTCCCAAAGTTCGCTTCGGATGCTTTCTTTAAACAGCGGGAGAAGGTCCAGGCCTGCATGACGGGCCGCAACCCAGTTGATAACTTTAAACGATTTGATCCTGGCTTTACTCCCGACCCAGACAAAAAGTATTACGTCCATGCTGACCTTGCTCAAAAGCATGACAAGTGTGCTGTTGCAATTGCCCATGTCGAGAAGTGGGTAAATATACAGGTTGTTAAAGACTATGAGCAAGTGGTGCCGTTTGTTGTCGTTGATGCCGTTGCATGGTGGGAGCCACGCATTGAGGGCCCCGTAGATCTTTCTGAGGTTAAGCAGTGGATTCAGAATCTGCGTAGGCTAGGATTTGATATTGGCATGGTGTCCTTTGACCGCTGGCAATCGTTTGACATTCAGAACGAGCTAAAGGCGGTGGGTATGAGAACCGAGACGGTGTCAGTTGCCAAGAAGCACTATGAGGATATGGCAATGTTGCTATATGAAGAGAGGCTAGTGATGCCGTCTATTGATCTGCTGTTCGAAGAGCTAACGGAGCTTAAGATTATGAAGAACAACAGGGTAGACCACCCACGTAAAAGCTCTAAGGACCTTGCCGATGCTGTCTGCGGTGCTGTCTTTGGTGCAATATCGCACACCCCCAGAAATCTTAATCAGGAGATTGAGATCCATACGTTCAGGGACAGGCCGAAGGTTAATGTTGCGGACTTGCCTGCTAATGTGATAAACTATAAGCCAAAAGAAATGCCAGATGATGTGCGTGACTATCTAGACCGCTTCGGTCTTGTTTAATTACTAAATATTGTGTGGATTTACAGACAAAACACTACGGGTAGTTTAAAAGGGAGATATAATTGATACCTATTAACATAGTATATTTCTCAAACTACTCTGGTAATACTAAGAGATTTGTGGAGAAAATAAATGACAATGCTTATCGTATTCCTATCGATATTACTAGGGGCACTGTCCCTGTATACGATAGTCCTTACGTACTTTTTGTACCTACTTACGGTGGTGGCTCGGAGCGAACAGCGATCCCCCGACAAGTACGACATTTTTTAAATGTAAGGGAAAACAGAGATCTGCTACAAGGAGTAGTAGGCTTTGGCAACACCAATTTTGGTGAGCACTTCTGTAAAGCAGCAGAGCTCATTAGCAGTAAGACTGGGGTACCACTTATTGCTAAGGTAGAAATATTCGGTACCGAGCAAGACGTAAACAAAGTATTAGAAAGGTTACAATTAATTTATGGACAAGAAGTATAGCTACCATGAGCTTAACGCCATGCTTAATCTTTATGGCGAAGATGGACAGATTCAATTTGACAAAGATAAAGAGGCAGCAAAAGCTTACTTCCTAGATCATGTAAATCAAAACACGGTGTTCTTTCACAGTCTGGAAGAAAAGCTTGAGTACCTTGTTGAGAATGAGTACTATGAAGCTGAGCTGCTAGATCAATACCCAGAAGACTTTGTTAAGAGCTTGTTTAAGCAAGCATATGAGTACAAGTTTAGGTTCCCAACATTTCTAGGTGCCTACAAGTTTTATACTAGCTACGCACTAAAGACTTTCGACGGCGAGCGATTCCTGGAAAGATTTGAGGATAGGGTGTGTATGAATGCTCTCATGCTTGCCAGAGGAGATAAAAAGCTTGCCCAGAATCTCGTAGATGAGATCATCTCTGGCCGTTTCCAGCCAGCTACCCCCACCTTCCTTAACGCAGGAAAGAAGCAGCGCGGCGAGTTCGTCTCCTGTTTCTTGCTTCGCATCGAAGACAACATGGAGTCAATCTCCCGCGGTATCAACTCTTCGCTGCAGTTGTCAAAGCGAGGGGGAGGCGTAGCACTTAATCTAACGAACCTGCGTGAGTATGGGGCACCAATCAAGAAGATTGAAAACCAGTCCTCGGGAATCATCCCAGTGATGAAGCTTCTAGAAGACAGCTTCTCCTATGCAAACCAGCTAGGTGCCCGTCAGGGTGCTGGTGCGGTTTACCTAAATGCCCACCACCCAGACATCATGAGATTCTTGGACACCAAGCGTGAGAACGCTGACGAGAAGATTCGTATCAAGACCCTGAGCCTTGGAGTAGTGATCCCAGACGTCACCCTTGAGCTTGCCAAGAACAACGAAGACATGTACCTGTTCTCGCCATATGATGTAGAGCGAGTCTATGGAGTCCCAATGGCAGACATCTCGGTCACAGAGAAGTATGATGAAATGGTTGATAATCCAAAGATTAAGAAGACTAAGATCAGTGCCAGGGAACTATTTCAAACTATTGCTGAGCTTCAGTTCGAGTCTGGGTATCCTTATATTGTTTATGAAGACACGGTTAACGATGCAAATCCAGTAGAGGGCCGCATCAACATGTCAAACCTTTGCTCTGAGATTCTGCAGGTGAACACACCAACCACCTACAACAACGATCTGTCCTATGATACAATAGGGAAAGACATTAGCTGTAACCTGGGTTCCCTAAACGTTGCCAAGATGATGAAGTCTCCAGACTTTGGCAAGAGTATTGATACAGCCATTCAAGCACTGACTTCTGTAGCAGATCTAAGCTACATCGACTCTGTGATGTCTATCGCAGAGGGCAACAAGAAGTCTCGAGCTATTGGCCTAGGTCAGATGAACCTGCATGGTTACTTTGGACAAGAAAGGATGCACTATGGGGATGAAGAGTCAATTGACTTTACCAACATATACTTCTACACAGTGTTGTTTCATGCACTCAAGTCAAGCAATCAACTTGCGAAGCAGACCAATTCGCCGTTCGACAATTTTGAAAATTCGAAGTACGCAAGCGGCGAGTTCTTTGATAAGTACACCTTATCAGAATGGAAGCCAGCAACTAAAAAGGTTGCTAAGCTATTTAAAGATGCTGGTGTTGTCATTCCTGAGAGGGAAGACTGGCAAAAGCTAAAGAAGTCTGTTATGAAGCACGGTATCTACAACCAGAACCTCCAGGCTGTGCCACCAACAGGATCTATTAGTTATATCAATAATAGTACAAGCTCTATTCATCCGATTGCCTCTAAGATTGAGATTCGTAAGGAAGGAAAGCTGGGTCGCGTTTACTACCCAGCACCACACTTAACAAATGACAATCTAGAATACTTTGAGGACGCATACGAGATCGGGGCAGATAAAGTTATCGATGTCTACGCAGCTGCAACCCAGCACGTTGACCAGGGTCTATCACTGACCCTGTTCTTCAAGGATGATGCAACTACCAGAGATATCAACCGTGCACAGATTTATGCATGGAAAAAGGGAATTAAAACGATTTACTACATTCGTATCAGGCAGCAAGCTCTGCAGGGTACCGAAGTAGACAACTGCGTCAGCTGTATGCTATAGGAGGAAACAATGATTACACGCCCAGTTAATTGGAACAAGATTGAAGACCCAGTAGACCTTGATGTATGGAATAGGCTGACTGCAAACTTTTGGCTACCCGAAAAGGTGCCACTATCAAATGACATTCAGTCTTGGGGTACGCTAAAGGAGGAAGAGAAAACTCTTTCTAAGCGTGTCTTCACAGGGCTAACAATGCTAGACACCATTCAGGGAACTGTTGGGTCTATGTCTACATTGCCAGACTCACGCACTCAGCACGAAGAGGCAGTGATTACAAACATTGCCTTCATGGAGTCCGTTCACGCCAAGAGCTACTCCTCGGTGTTCTCAACTCTGTGTTCGACGGAGGAGATTGAGGAGTCGTTCCGCTGGTCTGAGGAGAACCCATACTTGCAGAAGAAGGCAGAAATCGTTCTTAATCACTACCGTGGAGATGACCCTCTAAAGCGTAAGATTGCTTCCACATTCCTGGAGTCATTCTTGTTTTACTCTGGATTTTATTGGCCCATGTGGCTATCCTCCAGGGCAAAGCTAACCAACACTGCAGACCTAATTCGACTAATCATTCGTGATGAGGCGATCCACGGTTACTACATCGGTTATAAATTCCAGCTGGCCTACAACGAGCTGCCGTTAGAAGAGCAAGAGGAAGTCAAGTCATGGGCATACAGCTTCTTGATGGAGCTCTATGACAATGAGATTAAATACACAAGAGAGCTATATGATGACCTAGGCCTAACCGAGGATGTCAAAAAGTTCTTGCACTACAATGCAAATAAAGCACTGATGAACCTGGGCTTTGAGGCCTTGTTCCCAGCTGATGCGGTAGACGTGAACCCAGCAATCCTGGCTGCACTGTCTCCAAATGCAGATGAGAACCATGACTTCTTCAGCGGTAGCGGAAGTTCTTACGTAATTGGTAAGCACGAAGCTACAGAAGATGAAGACTGGGACTTTTAGTGGTATAATAAGAAAGAACGTAAAGGAACTATTGTGCAAAGAAGATTAGACTGGATACCATCCTTCGATAAGAGGAATAAGCTATACGGAGTTAGGCAGCTTCTTAATGCCACGCCAGTAGAGCGTAAGGCAAAGTTCTGGAAAGAGGGCACCGTCTTTGACCAAGGCAGCGAGGGTGCATGTGTTGGCTTTGGCTGGATGGCAGAGCTAGTCGCAGAGCCCTACGTCCCAGACGAGCAGCCCACAGAAGAATTCGGCAACAGACTTGCCCAGCACTTCTATAAGCAGGCACAGCAGATAGATGAGTGGCCTGGCGATGACTACAGTGGTACTTCCGTTTTGGCTGGGGCAAAGATCATGAAGCAGTATGGCTACATAGATGAATACAGGTGGTGCTTTGACATCGATGACATCATTGATGCCGTTGTGTCGCAGGGCCCAGTTGTTATTGGTATCCCTTGGTACAGTGGCATGTACAAAACAAATAGCCTTGGGCTAACTGGCCCAACTGGCAAGGTAGTCGGTGGTCACTGTATTACATTGACGGGTTACCACCCTGCTAAAATCTTTGGCAGGCAATCTCTAGAAGTATTTAGATGGAGAAACTCTTGGGGGGACGATTACGGAGTAGGCGGATCTGGCTATATCATGGTTTCAGATCTTCGTAAGCTCTTTGAAGAGGGTGGGGAGGCCTGCATCCCTATTGTCCGAAACAAACCAGAGTTATCCTTCCCACCAAGAAATGCACGAAAAGTTTCTTTCTGGGTTATGTTTATTGAAAAGATTATTGACTGGCTAAAGTATAGGTTTACTTTGCCACGTGCCGTTCGTAATAAATAATATAATTAAATACAGTGGGGTGTAGCTCAACGGCAGAGCAGAGAGCTGTTAACTCTAAGGTTCCTGGTTCGAATCCAGGCATCCCAGCTGAATACTATCCTAGCATCACTCAACGATATTTCACTGGATAGTATTCTTGGTCTGTTAGCTCAGTTGGTTAGAGCACCACCCTGTCACGGTGGGGGTCGTGGGTTCAAGTCCCATACAGATCGCTAGTTGATAAAAAGCAACTATTGTGATAGACTACAAAAAGCAAATACTATACAAGGAGAGATTATATGTCAGAAGAAGCCAAGTGCCCATTCCCACATGAACAAATGATGGCAGGGGCAACAAAGCCAACGGATGAAGATATGATTAAATCGGCTTCGGCCGTCAGTGGTGCCAAGAAATTTAACTGGTTCCCTGAATCGATCACGCTTGATACGCTATTGAAAAATAACCCCAAGAGTGATCCAATGGGCGAAGAGTTTGACTACGCCAAAGAATTTGAAAGCCTAGACCTAGAAGAGGTTAAGGTTTTCTTGCGTGCCATCATGACTAGCAGCGGAGAGTACTACGAGGATTCTGTTAAGGCGTCTGGTCTTCCAGCTATGCCTTACGGACAAGAGGTTTGGTGGCCAGCAGACTGGGGCCACTACGGACCACTGTTTATCAGGCTTGCCTGGCACTCAGCTGGAACCTATCGAGTGTCCGATGGCCGAGGCGGTGGGGGCAATGGTCTAATCCGATTCTCTCCACTGAACTCCTGGCCAGACAACGTAAACCTGGACAAGGCCAGGAGAATTCTTTGGCCAGTCAAGGAGCGTTATGGTCGCAAGCTCAGCTGGGCTGACCTCATGATCCTTGCTGGAAACGTAGCTCTCGAAGAGATGGGGCTTAAGACATTCGGCTTTGCGGGAGGAAGAGAAGATGTTTGGGAAGTTGACGACACATATTGGGGTCCCGAGGCTGAGTTCCTAGCCAATGCTAGGTATGACTCTAGTCGAGAAGCAGATACTCTAGAGAACCCGCTGGCAGCAGTGCAGATGGGCCTGATCTACGTCAACCCAGAGGGTCCAGACGGCAATGCCGAAGACTTCTCTGGAGCAGCAGCAGACATTAGAACCACATTCACCCGCATGGCCATGAACGACGAAGAGACCGTTGCTCTTATTGCAGGAGGTCACGCATTTGGTAAGTCGCACGGAGCTGGACCAGCCGAACAGGTTGGGCCACCCCCAGAGGCAGCCAGGCTTGAGGATGTCGGACTTGGCTGGATAAATAGCCAGGGCAAGGGTCACTCAGAGGATACCATCAGCAATGGCATCGAGGGTGCTTGGACACCTAACCCTACTCGTTGGGATAATGATTACCTAAGGCTAATCTTCCAGTACGAGTGGGAGATGACAGAAAGCCCAGCTGGTGCCAAGCAATGGCAGCCAGTTGACTGCAAGCCAGAGGACATGGTTCCAGATGCTCATATCGAGGGCAAGATGAATAAGCCAATGATGATGACAACTGACCTAGCACTACGCTTTGGGGATGATAAGTACCGTGAGATTGCAGAGAAGTTCTTGGGAGACTTTGACTATTTCTCTGACGTGTTTGCCAGGGCTTGGTTTAAACTCACCCATCGCGACATGGGGCCACGTGCCAGGTATCTCGGTAAAGAGGTTCCGTCAGAGGTTCTACCTTGGCAGGATCACGTAGATCCATCTCCATACCCAGAGCTTACAGACAGGGATAAGATTAATCTGCGAGGAACCATTGAGCGTAAGCTAGATGATAAAAAGTACACACTTATGTATACCCGCGGTGAAGTGATTCAGAAGCGTGCATTGGATTTGAGAGATCTAGTCTATACAGCATGGGTTTCTGCTTCTACTTACCGTAATAGCGACAAGCGTGGCGGTGCAAATGGAGCTTACGTCCTGCATGAGCCAATGAAATCATGGACATTTACAGACTATGAAAGAGTTGATCTAACGGTACAGTTCCTTAATGAGATTAAGAATGATCTTAATATCAATGTAACTATGGCAGACTTAATTGTTTTTGCTGGTGGAGTTGGGGTTGAGCTAGCAGCAAAGGCCGCTGGCTTTAAGAAGCAGGTTCCGTTTAATGGCGGACGTGGTGATGTGTCTCAGGACCAGATCGACGTAGATTCTTTCGGGCACCTAGAGCCACTCCACGACGGCTTCCTAAACTGGACTCACGACAAGTACAATAAGGAAAGGATTCTAGACAGGAATGCCGAGCACCTCATGATCGAGCGTGCAACCTTGCTTGGGCTCACCCCACCAGAAATGGCAGCATTGTTCACTGGATTCCGATCCATGAGCGTGCACCACAGAAAGTCAGAAGTCTCATCCGTTAGCTGGAACAGAAACTCTGGGCACAAGCTTGACCGCGACTTCTTAGAAAACTGCATCATTAAACCATGGTACAAGTGGACTGGATACGGCTCAATGTGGACTGGAGATACTAACGAGAGAACCGACCTTGAGCCAGGAGAAAAGGCTTGGATATATTCTGGGCAGCACTACGTACACGATACTCAGGTGAAGGCTTCTAGAGTAGACCTGCTGTTTGCTTCTAACGCCATTCTTCGGGGCATCATGGAAGTTTACGCTGCCATAGACGGTGACGAAATCCTTATTGATAATTTCATTTCAGCTTGGGTGAAGATTATGAATGCAGATAGGTTCGACATTAAATAAGTCGGAGTCCCAGGTATGACATTAAACTGCCTACGCCCCCTTAGCTCAGTTGGCCAGAGCACCGCTCTTGTAAAGCGGGGGTCGTCAGTTCGAATCTGACAGGGGGCTCGAAAGCCAAAAGGAGAGAAATGACAACATACATCAGAACCACCCCAGAACCAATCGACGTGCTTGATGAGGGCTACGTAAGGCTTGTAGACGTCTTAGGAGACGATCTAGCAGTAGCTAATGCTGCCAGGGTATCTTACGATAAGGAAAGCAATGTCTTCGAAGAGAGAGACACCAAGCTTCTAAAGTTTCTTCTAAGGGAAAAGCACACCAGCCCCTTTAGGCATGCCGCCGCAACCTTTGAAGTCTATGCCCCACTATTTGTAGCAAGGCAGTGGTGGAAGTATGCTGTATCATCCACCCATGTTGATGAGCAGAATGGCTGGAATGAATCTTCTAGGCGTTATATTACTGAAGATGAGAAGTTCTATATTCCACTGCCAGCAGAGTGGCGTAGCAAGCCAGAGAACTCCAAGCAGGGTTCTGGGGATCCAATAGATGAAGAGCTCGGTGCTAAGCACTTCCAGAGGCTATGCGAGACGGTAGTGCAGGGTACAGAGGCATACCACGATGCAATGAATGATGGCGTTGCTCCAGAGATTGCTAGACTATTCCTGCCAGCATATGGTATGTACGTACGCTGGCGATGGACGGTATCTTTGCAGGGTATCCTAACATTCCTGGACCAAAGACTAGAGCATGATGCCCAATGGGAGATACAGAAGTACGCAGAGGCAGTTCTTAAACTAACTAAAGAAGCATTTCCAGAGACAATCAACCTATTATATGAGGAGTCAGAGTGAGCGATTCCAGGAAGAAAACAATTGTTAAAACCATTAGCTGGGAGTTATGGCACTTCTTCGTTGTAGCTGGAGTTCTGTATTTGTTTACTGGAGAGTGGGAGTATGCTGGCCTAGGTGCATTGCTTTATATCGCCATTGAGTCACTAGGATATTATACCCATGAAAGAATCTGGGCTAGGTTTCGTAAGCAGAAATAGTCTGCTATACTGTAGAAAATAAAAAGGAGAGAAGTATGTTTTATATTTGGCACGGATTAGCAATTGTGTTGCTATCCGCTTCATCGTTCGGCATCGGGTATACCGTTGCCAGCGACAGCGTAAAGTCCATTCTAACTAAAAAGGAGAACTAATGACAACCGTCTATACTAAGAACAATTGTGTCCAGTGCGACATGACCAAGAGACTAATGGATAAGATCGGGGTAGCCTATGAAGTCATTAACATCTCAGAGCATCCATCAGAGCTAGACAGGCTAATTGAAATGGGATATAGGTCAGCACCAGTGGTAATTACTGACACTGATTCCTGGGCTGGCTTTAATCCAGACAAGATCAGAGATATGGCTGCTTAGTGTTCAATTTCATAGTATCCAGAAACATGAAAGCTGTCCTCGGGAGCTAACTTGACAGGCCCTCCATCATAAAATGGCAGGTGCTTTCCGTTTGAGCCAATGCTCTGAAGGCTAATCACATCACTTCCTGCTACGTTGTGGCCCAGCATAGCATACTGGCTTTCAGTAGACGCGTCGTGGAGACAGCCATTTGCATGTAGGTTCGCATGGTGTGATTGAAAGGGGAGCGTCATGTAGAATTGCCCCTCACCAAAGTCCGTAATGTTGCTCATGCTAACCTCAATGCTGAAGTGGCACATGTGACCAATTAGTGTGTAGTGGCCTAAAAATAGAGGATCTCCGTCAAAAGTTGGCTGGACCGCTCCGCTACCCATGGTGCCGCCCTCCATGATCCAGGTGCCATCTTCAGATCTTCCTTCGGAAGTAGTCGCGGGGTGAGTAAACCTAGCCATTACTGACCAGCCTCTAGCTTAACCTTGATTACTGCAGCGAACTGCCCGCCTTGATCTCCACAAAGGTATAGATCATCCATACCAGATAGCTCTACTGACCAACCATGCCCTGGAATGAGCTTGTAGCCATAGTTTGTCGAGGTAACACCATCTGCACCAATGTAAACATTGTGTGTTGTGTCAACATTTTGGATTGTAATGTCCATCCCAGAATGTGTCCCATCTGGGGTAATCTTTGTAGGAGTGACGCCTACTTCGTATAATCTATGAATTGTCATTCTTTAATTATATCATTAAATATTTATTCTATGGTAAAATAGAATCATGAAATTAATCAACCCAGCCCCAGGTCGTAAGGTTACCAGTCCTTATGGTCCTAGGAAGCACCCAATTACTGGACAAGAAGGCAAGATGCACCACGGAATTGACTTCGGTGGTAGTTTTAATGTTTTAGCCGCAGGCGATGGGATCATCGATCACGTTGGCTATTCCCCGAAAGGCGGGGGGCATGTTGTAATCATTAAGCACGCATCTAACCTTTACACCGTCTACTACCACGGTGCCCACGCTACTAAGTTTAAGGTGGGCGACCGCATCAAGTCTGGCGAGGTCGTATACAAGAGCGGTACCACGGGCGCGAGCACAGGAAATCATCTTCATTTCGAAACCAGACGCAGCCGTAAGTGGGGGGATAGTGCAGATCCTAATGTTTATATTAACAATGATAAGCCAGAGGTAAAGAACAGTATTGGCGGACCAGAGAATATCGCTAGACACCAGTACGCCCTTAAGGTAGATGGCAAGCTAGGGAAGGGCACCTGGAGAGCATGGCAAAACGCCCTGAAGGAAAACTTCGGATATAGGGGCATCGTTGACGGTGCACCAGGCAAGATGACTTGGACAGCCATTCAGAAGTCTGGGATTGATCATGGCTATAATGCAAAATTCGTCGATGGTATTCCAGGGGTCAACACTAGAAAGGCCGTACAGAGGCGTCTGAAGAAGTCTGGGGACTACTCTGGGCCCATTGATGGAGCTTGGGGCAAGAACACCATTAGTGCACTACAGCGGGTACTAAACAAAGGAATGTATAAGTAATGATTAATAATCTAATCACTGTATTTAATAGGCTAAGAGAAAACTCTAAGCAGAATAAAGCCGCATCCGATGCTGCACTAGCCCAGGGTCCCTCCTGGAGACACCGCAGAAGGTTGATCTATGGAGCATATATCCTGGCTGTACTGATGATTGTATTCGGTGGCTTTAGCCTCCTGCTGGAGACGCAGATTGGAGTGGAGATGGTGGTAGGCGGGGTAGCCTTGCTTTCAATCATCATCACTGCATACACTACGTCTGCAACATACGAAGACGTACGCATTTGGAAAAGGTCAGGGCCATCTGAATTAGACGACCCGTCTGATGTATTTGACACAGACAACCCTGATGGTATATAATTAATACGTTGTAACTAATGAAAGGAAACAACTAATATGATCATGACAGCTGCTTTTTGGAAGTCAGCGGGCGAGCGTGCGATTAAAACCGCAGCCCAGGCCGCTATCGCTGTAATCGGTGCAGGTCAGTTCCTGTCCGCATCAGAAGTTGACTGGGGTAACGTAGGCGGAATTGCTCTGCTTTCTGGTATCCTGTCCCTTCTAACATCAATCACTATTCCTAGTGCAGAAACTAAGAATGCTGTTCGTAACGAGCTCGTCGCACGAGCACAATTAAAGAAGAAGTAATGCCAATATACCAGTATAAATGTACTGGTTGCGACACTCTCGTAGACAAGGTCTTGGGGATAAACGAAGACACATCCTCAGACCTTGTTTGCGATGGTTGCAAAAGTACAATGAAAAGATATTATGCAAATGGATCATTCGGACTGCAGTTCAACGGCGGTGGCTGGGCCCACAAGTCTTAGGTACCACTACTTTGGTAACTCTTGGACTGGTCTTTCCCCAGAAGCAATCAAGAACCAAGTTAGTGTTCTAGATCAGGCGGGGTATTACTCCATCCTTTTGCCCTATAACAATCATCTGAATGATAACTTTATTATTGCAGCTAGGGCCCTGGATAAGTCCGAGACCATAAAATATAACGTTGCAATTAGGTCTGGTTCAGTATCTGCAGAATATTGTGGGATGCAGGTAGCATCCTTTCACATGATTGATAGAGATAGGCTCATCTTAAATATCCTGCACGGTAGCCCAGAAGCCATCGAAGGGGTAGACTTTATCTTAGAGGAGCGTGAGTTGGTAAAGAAAACCACCCAGTCCTTTGTGCAAGCTCTTGTCAAAGATATTAATTTTAAGAAGAATAAAACTGAGATAGTCATTCCTGGAGCTTCTGATGAAACTCTGGGTATGGCCATGGCCTACGCAGACTACGGTGCAATAGATTACGAGAGCTTCCTCAGAGAGCTAGGCCCCGCTGATGAGGCTAGGAGAAAGCTAAATGAATATCTTTCTTTAAAAAGACTAATGGTAACTGTAGACATTGCCGTGGTTTATAACGAAAAAGAAATGCAGAGGGTGACAGCCATGAATAAAGATAATAAAAACCTCATTTGCGGCAACGATCTGGAGGTAGCTCAGCACCTAGAGTTTTTGAGCTCTAAGGGCGTAACTGATATTCTTATTGCTAATTCTTTTGGGTCACCCGATGAAAACAGGATACATAACCTAATTAAAACTTTGAATTAAACTAGACTTTTGGCAGTAAATAAGCTATAATTGTATCAACTATCTATAAGGAGAGCAAATGACTACAGAAACTTTGACAAACCCAGTAAGCAAAGAGCTATCCAAAACTGATAGGTGCGATGCTTGCGGAGCCCAGGCATATGTCCTGGTAGAGGGCACAGCTGGAGAATTACTCTTCTGCGGACATCACTATACCAAGATTATGAACGATCCCAAGGGTCAGCTAGCGATGAGCTCCTTTGCATTTAACACGATTGACAATAGATCTGAGATCTCGGATAGAGGGCCAGGGCAATAGTGGAGTTTGTTTTAGGATCATTAATTACGCTTGGGATTGTGGTAACTGGCAACTTGGTATTAAGAAAGCCATTGAGAGAAGCAACGGAGACTAAGTTGAGGTATAGTCAAACTCATATCTACAGCCTAATGACTCCATTGCTGGACTATGTCCCAGCTATTCCAACAGAGGCTGGACCGAAGCAGTCACTGAAGTATATCCAGTCTTCTTATATAAGGGTGGTTATTGTCGATGACAGTGCATACTGGATTAAGGACAATGCTCTGTATACCGCAGAGGTTGTCGATGGTACGGTCAGCAAAGAATCTTCTCGCAGAGTTGACACAATGAGTATGGATAAGGTAGAATTAGGTCAGACAATGCACATCGTAGAAAAGCTAAGAGAGGGACTGGATGAGGATAGCAGTACAGGGTAGCAGTACCTTTTCAGACTATACAATTTTCCTGAGGGCAATGAGGACTGCTCTATATTCAATGGATGCAGAAGATAAAGAGATTATGCTCTATGCTGTTGGCCCAGTTAGGCTGAACAATATGGCATTAGAGTTTTCGAATGTCTCTGAAGACAGCCTAAGGGGCAGAGGTATCAAGATCTCTTGTCGCAAGATGCCGTCTTCATGGATCAAAGATAATATAAAGAGCATTGACTACTTTGCATATTTCTGCAAGCCTGGAGAAACAGTCTCTAGCCTTGTAGATCTAGCAGATGAGTCGGAGGTCTCAGCGGCGGTGTACTCCTACGCATGAGCCTAAGTAATAGTGAGCAAGCATTCCTATCTGTTGCTAGATATTTCGCTGCAAAGTCTGCGGCAAATAAAAAGCACGGTGCGGTTATTGTTAAGTCTGGGAGAGTACTTGGCAGGGGTTATAATAAAGATACCAACGACCCCATGAGAGTATCTCCAGAACATATTAAAACCCACTGCTCACGGCATGCCGAGATAGAAGCTATCAGAGATGCCAACTGGAATGTAGACGGTGCTACACTGTATGTTGCGAGAGTCAACAGGCAGGGACAGGACCGTAACAGCAAGCCTTGCAAGTACTGCGAGATTGTTATTAAAGAAACCAATATAAAAAAAGTCATACACACAGGAATGGTGAATCATGTTAATCTCATCGCTTGAAAAAATGGAACAGATCGTTTCTCGTAATCGTAATTTATGGTGGGATGGATGGGATGTAATTTTCTCATACGAGTCCGACAAAGGACGCACATCTAAGTTTGGGGCCAGGGTTAAAGGCGTCTGGCATCTCCAGAGACGAGTAGAGCTTACTCCAGAAGGATGGCACGTACCCAAGAAGTATGTGAGGTAGGTCATGGATAAGAGGCACTCTTGGAAACAAGATGCTGCATGTCTTGGTTATGACACCAACTTCTTTTTTGATAAGTATGAAGAAGATGAGTCTTTTAGGCCAGCCATCGATGAACTTTGTTCTGGATGTCCAGTTGCTAAGCAGTGCTTTGCAGTGGGTATTTCTCAAAAAGAATGGGGTGTCTGGGGCGGGGTATTCCTAGAAAATGGAAAGATATCTCGAGAGTTTAATAGGCATAGGACCAAGGCTGATTGGGCAGAAACATGGCAGTATCTAACAATCGAAAGAAAGTGAGAAAGTAATGTACACGACAGAAATGGCAAGGGCCTTTAGGTCCCTTGATCATCACGCACCCAAGGGGTTTTCTGTACAGCTTATTGACAACGATACCTTTGTTACAGTAAAGGCACTGGCATCACAGTTTGAGAAGCTAGATGACTTTGGTAAGCGACGTGCCGTAGAATATATGGTGCTAGTAAAAAAGGCACTAGAAGAAAATGGTGCTATTGTTCTATTGGTTAGAGAAGGAGGCGAAGACATATGAGTATTGAATTAGTTATATCATCTATTGCCCTTTTGCTTTTTGGGGTTCTGGTTATCAGCAATCTTAGTGTCAGGCTGCAGAATAGGAAGCTGTTCATTAAGGCAGCTCAGGCAGAGACCGATAGGCTTACAGTGTATTTGCAAAGCCAAGAAATCCTAAAGCGAGAAGCTGAAAAGATTGAGAGCAAGGATGGCTTTGTGAAGTTCATGTCACAGTCTAGGGACTGGGCATTTGAATACATTGAGAAGGTTCAGAGCGATCTATATGATCTTAATGATGTGTTCAAGGCCACTGGGGGCAAGCCCAAAACTGTGGCACAAAACAATGCACTGACCGAAGCGGTTCGTAAGGTGCTTGAAAACCTACCAGAAGAAGGAAAGAAGTAATGTTTAAATATAATGCAATCGTAGATAAGGTGGTTGACGGAGATACCGTGGACCTATCTATTGACTTGGGCTTTGACATCTGGCATAAGGCCAGGGTAAGGCTGATTGGAATCGACACACCAGAGAAGTGGTATGACTATGGCAAGGTAGTGAAGGCCTACGCTCAAGAGCAGCTGATGGGTAGGACAGTACAAATTTCTACCACCAAGCCAGACAAGTACGGTCGGTACCTTGTTGAGATCTTTGTAGATGGAATCGAAGGAACCTTTAATCAACACCTGATTGAGAGCGAGATGGCTAAGGCATACTACGGTGCGGCACGGGGAAGTCTGTGGAGAGACGATGAGCTAGAGAGAAGAGACCACGACCTGCTTGTTAACAAGGTAGAATTTAAAGACTAACATGAGCTTAATGGAGAATAATACTGGGGGTATTATGCAAAAGATACAATTTATGGCAGTAGAAGCAGACACAGGCGAGCAAGCTAACGCTAAAGTTTTGCAAAAAATGATAGAGGCTGATGTCTACCCACTAAAGTGGTTTAACTCTTATAGGTTTGCAGAAGACGCCGATACTATAGAGGTCAGTGGAAAGTCCCTGATCGATCACTATCACCGAGTTAGGTTTGACAGCTTTAGTGAGATTAATGAAGGACTTGATACTCATCAAGTAGCTGCTGGCATATGGGCCTATGGAGATGACAGCAAGGGAATCCTGGGGCTAGAGCCTGGCTCAGATATTGAACGAAGGTTTAAGGAAAATGCAGACAAGATGATTAAATCAATTGAGTTTGTTGACAATAGGTGGACAGCCAATAGTGTTATCTTTGACCTAGAGAATCTTACTGCAGATCTTTCTGATGTCTATGATAGATTAAATAAAGACAAGAAACAATTCTTAGTGCCAATACTCTTCACCTATTAGGTGTGGTATAATTTAGGTGTCCCCGTACAGGGCAAGGGTTTGCTAACCTTAGGATGATTAGTTACCATTTTCTGGGCCAATCCAGGGTCGCTGTGCGGGGCTTTAGTTTGCCCTGGTCACTTGACACTCCCTCTATTTTGTAGTAAAATATAGGCATGAAGAGACAGACAGCAATTTTATTAATCATTCCATTCATTCTTTCAGGCTGTGCAACGCCACTTGAACCAAAGGTAGTGTCTACTGTAGATAGCAGTATCCTGGAGACTGTCCAAACACCTGTGGATTTGTGGGATCAAACAGAGTCCCCAGAACCAGCAAAGTTCTGTAAGGTACCAGACCAGAGGCCAAAGCAATTTCTTGGCGAAGCACGTGGACACACAGTCGACGGAGTCAGCTGGGGCGGCCCCTCTGGATTCCCGCTAGTTGAACAAACAGTGCCAACTCAGGGTGAGCTAAACTGGCTAATAGTCATGGTTGCCTTTACAGACACACCTAAGTTCGTCAAAAAGCCGTCAGATTTCTTGGAGGCTCAAGTTAATAAGCTTGAAGAGTGGGCAGACTTTTGGTCCCAAGGTAAGCTTAGGTTCAACGTAACTTATGTTGATCGCTGGATTGATTTACCAGTAAAGGCTATCGACAGACCAAAGCTAGACGGAGATCTGGCTAATATGATTGTAGAGGGTATGCCAGATGGTATGCATCCCGACCACTTCGATGCAACCTTTGTACAATGGGCAGACTTAGCCAAGGTACCAGGCCTAGATGAGCTAAACAGAACAAACAGTCTTCGATTTACCCTCCGTATGGGTAGTAATGAAAACACTTACAAAAGCCTTAATGATGTACCAAATCTTTTTTGGGCACCAGGATACTACCACTCAAGCGATGAGAAGCAGCCCCTTAGCCTGAAGAGAGAGTTTACTTACGGTCATTTCCTTCACGAGATCCTTCATGAGATGGGGCTAAACCTACATGCACCTGGCAATGGCTGGTCTACTGGTGTAGGGCAGGCCCTATATCCAAATAGCCTTGGTTGGTCTGCCGCAGTTAATTCTTGGGAGTCATTTCAGCTAGGATGGCTTGACGACTCTCAGGTGCACTGTGTTGATGGAAGGTCTTTGCAAAGTACCAAGACAGTACTAACTCCAATTGACACCTATGGTGGCGAGAGGAAGATGGTCGCAGTGCCAACAGGCAATGATGGCAACGAGATATTGGTAATAGAAGCACGGCAAGCAGGAGACTGGACATTTTGGGATGATGATCAGGCAGGGCTTTTGGTATATAGCGTAGACCCAACAGCTGAGCACAGGGACCATGTGGATAATGATTGTGGGAATGATCCAGAAATTAAAAAGTGGGCCTATTATATCTATCCAGACGGAATAGATAATCCAGAGCCAAATTGTGGCCAGTTCGAGCTAGCGTTGGTTAGTGTTGGGGATACTGTCACCTTCGATGGCATAGAGATTAGCCTAGATGCAAAAGAAGATGGGCTTTATTATGTTAGTCTTAATGCTAATTAGTACTCGTAGCCATACTCTTCATCAGACTGATCCTTTTGCGTAATAAAGGATCCAGCAGATATTCTTAGTCCGCTAACAATATCTCTAACACCGTGGCTGTACTCCCTGGAACCTGGGTGGATAATCATATCCCCCGCCTCAGGGACGTACTCTACTCCCTGGTTAGGGTACCACAGTTCTCCACCTTCAAAGTTATCGTTCAGGTAAAATACGCAACCGTACATTACTGGAGCAGAGTGGTCCCCGCCCAGGTTGTCATAATGAGGAAGCATTCTTTTTCCAGGATTCCAATAGACGTAGTTGTTTAGTGTGCTAAACTTAGGTTCTACTGGGAAGTCTAACAGCTCCGTAGCAGTCTTGATATACTTGGACTCTAGCTCCTTCATAATGCTCATGACCTCGTCTTTAAGATCTGGCCTCTTCAGGCTATCGTCTTTTTCTTCGGCGGCATAGTACATGGATGCAAAGTAATCGTAAAGGACCTTAGCTTGTTCTTTAGTGGAAAATTCTTTTAATAGGACAATTTCTGTTCCTGGAAATGGTTGTGTTATTCTCATAGATATATTATACACCATAAACTATTTTAGATAGAAGCCATTGCAAGATCTCAGGAATGACACAAAAGCTGGCATCTCAAATACAAAGGCCATGTACAATGTTCGGTCCCCTATGTTATCCTGCTGCATTGGGACGTCAGCTTTTGACACCTCTAGAGAAAATCGATCGATTGAATATCCGTCGATCTTGTCTGCAATCCGCTCACATGTTTCTTTATTTACAAACTCGCCAGCATTAACATACCAAAGATTAATAGAGCCATCTTCTTCTGGAAACAACTCAACTATAGTTTTCCAAATTCTGTGCCACGACCAAATGTTAAACCTAATCCACTCTCCGTCATAGCTGGATGGGCTTGCCCCTTTTAGATCAAACGCCATCAATGCCCCCAGAATAAATCTTAATCTCACCATTATGTGGGGTTAAGTCCTTGTATAGTTCCGCAATTTTCTGCATGGGATCAATGGGTAGATTGACATCCAGGAAGTCCTTTATTAAAATGCTACCGACATGAGTAATAAATCCTCTGTCTTTACGAACCTTGATGTCCTTTCCATCCCAGGTAATCCAGAACAAGCCAACCTTGCCGTAACCCCTAGACATGTGATACTTTATATAGTCGTCACCATGCAGCTCGTTTAGCTTGTTGTACAGCATTTTCCCCCATGCACTGGTAGATACCAGCTTGGCAAACTTAAATCCAGCCTCTTGACCACGGTCACCAGGCTTCGCTGCTTTTAATAATACAAATTCTTCTAATATGTTTTCAATCATAGACTTGATCATATCCGAGCCCTTTTCGGCAGCGGCAAGGTGGTTGTTCGTTACAACCTCCCATGGATCTTGCTGCTCATTGATTGTAAGGTAGAACCCCCACCTGATCTCTTCAGAGTGGATTACGTAAGTGTTTAGGTCTAGGTTTGGCCTGCTGTCTATGTCAATGTACAGGCCACCAAATGTGTATAGCAGGATAAGTCTAGCAAAGTCTGCCCTAAAGCTTAGGATGGGGCACGATGTATACATTTCCCAGGCTTCTGGAGAGTATGCCCTAACAGCTTCTTCAATCTCTGCTTCTCGATAAACCTTGCAGTTCCAGTCGGGGTATTCAGACTCCCACTTCTTGGCTAGATGTAGCCAATATCTGGTGTCATTGCTTTCTTCGCCAATACAAATTTGTATAATGTTCTTAGGGATCATGCCATTAGTTTAGCACAGTTGCATAACTATTTAGCGTAAACGTGAGTCATAAGGGTAAACCGAAGACCAGACTTGATCTCGGCAATCTTAACCTCATGGCCTGCCGACCTAGATGCGACAAGCATTTCTCCAGGAGCGAGTTTGATGGCATGATTCTCTGCATCCTTAAATACAGTCTCTCCACCATTGGTGCTAGACTGAACTACAAACTCGGCAAAGAAAGCCTTGCCGTTGTTAAAGATTTTGTTTCGTTCGTAGCCACGCTCGTCACCCTCCGACAGATCAAACCATGGCCAACGCTTGTTTTCTTCAGAGGCGGACAGGTCATCCATTCCAAAGATGGCTTGGCATGCCTCTATGGAAGCAGCTCGGATATCGGACACAGCTTCGTTTAACTCATCCGCCTTAAATCCAGTAGGGATTCTTCCCTGAGCAAGCTTGGCTAAGAGCTTTACCTGGCCTTCTGTGAGTACATTGGTAACTTTGTAGACCTGTAGGTCACTGTCTGGGAAAATGGGTTCAATATTCATGGTTCTATTGTATCACCTTATTTAAATTCAATAGTTTATTTTGTGGTAGAATATAAGAATGAATGATGACATGAACTTTAACTGGAGCACACCAGTACCAAAGCCCCAACGACTTAATTTCACTATTGGCAAGGTAGATGCCCCAGCTGGTGCAGAGATTAAAGAAGGTGACTACGTCATGGGTCAAACCATGGAGGGTGTCGTACACGGTCGCGTAGAGCACATTATGTGGGAGGGTGGCGTTCTGGGATCTCCTGAGGGGGAATACTCTTTGCAGTCTATGCCACCAGAGAACCCAGCAATGTCAGTCCGCATCTTCGAGGAAGAGGGCGAGGGCGAGTGGGAAGAGACAGCTTACAGCATTGGAATGATGTATAGCGATGCACAGAAGATTCCAAAGCTACAGGGGCATAGCATGTCTGGTGGCTACGACACGGAGAAGGCCGAGGGCTATGCTCCAACAAGCGGTATGAAGGCCGCTGCTCGTCGTGCTATTAAATGGAAAGAGGATGGCAAAGCTAAGGGTGCTGGTACCGCAGTTGGCTGGGGTAGAGCACGAGATATCGTAGCAGGTCGCTCAATGTCTCTTAGTGTAGTTAAGCGTATGTACTCATTCTTCTCTCGTCATGAGGTGGACAAGCAGGGCAAGGGATTTTCTAGTGGTCCAGAGTTCCCATCTAAGGGACGTGTTATGTGGGATGCATGGGGAGGAAATGCTGGATTTAGTTGGTCTCGCGGGATCGCTCAAAGAGAAACTAATAAGTCAGATGAAGGATTCTTTGACTTTGGAAGTGTCAGCCTAGAGCAGCTAAGGGCAGACAAGCAGGCAGACATTGAGGCACTAATCGCCCAGGTAGCCGAGAAAGCAGAAGTTGACTTTGTTGAAAAGGCAGATAGCGTGCGTGTTGGCCAGATGGTTTCCTGGAATTCTTCTGGCGGTACTGCAAGGGGCAAGGTTAAAAGAGTTATCACTAGCGGTTCATATAAGGTTCCAGGCACAGAAGTAACAGTAACTGGAACACCAGAAGAGCCCGCAGCAGTCATTACCTTATACAGAGATGGCAAGCCTACGGACACAGTGGTGGCCCACAAAGTAAAGACGCTGAGAGGTTCATAGTTATGATTGATATTACAGGGCTGGATCCTTATGGTAAGCACGACCTAGAGACAATGAAGGCGATCTGGGAGCCAAGAAAAGAATACATAGACAAAGATCTTTGGGTAATCAGGAACTTCATATCCCCAGAAGAGATCGGGTGGCTGATGTACTTAGCTAACAACCCTAAAGACTGGTACACAACTATGAGATCAGCCTATGGCGGTAACCTTAAAAATAAGTTTATTGGTTACGTAGCAGAGTATGACGAAAACGGTATCATGATTCTTCCTGGACCAAATTCTATTATTGCTGATAATCCTTGGAAGGATGGGCCGAGCAACACAAGGTTCGAGGCTGTCGTAAAGCCACAGTGGGCAGGAGCAGGAGCCTTCCAGTCGTTCTTTGAGGTTCCAGATGATCAAATCATTGCTGAGCTAGGTCATGATGTTGACTATGCAATGGACTTCCACTTTGAGGTAGACGAAGAGTCTAACACTCATGGCAAACCAGAAACCTCTACGGCGGAATCAGATATCTCTGCTGCAATTAGTCTTTATATTAATGATGATTATGATGGCGGTGCCTTGGAATTTAAGCACAAGGACTATGTAGTTAAGCCAGAGCCAGGCATGTTGGTAAACGTACCGCTATACCCAGAGTTTGAGCACAGGGTCGGAAAAGTTACTAACGGAAACAGGCACACCCTTTACGGAAGAAGTTGGCACAACGTAGAGCAGAGACACATCTCTACAAACGAAGACTGCTAATTTAAGCTGTTCCCTTTTTACCAGTTCCACCATAGCCACCCTTTAAGAAGTGGTCTAGTGCTGGATCTCCAGTAGCTTTGTGTTCGTTGCCAGTGTAATCTCCAGATCCCATGGTGTAGCCAGACTCTTGCACGTAGCCCATCTCCTTGCCATCTGTTGGGTTTAGCTGGATGGCCACTTTGTCAAATCGGTTTGACATTTCTTTTACGTGGGAAATAAACGAAGTCAGAACATATCTTTGACCGTCACCAGTAACTTCACTAACTCCGTGGAGTCTACTAGCCCTAAACAGCATCATCGATCCAGCAGGTGGCCTAATTTGTGTTGTAAGGTCTTCATCTTTAAAGTATAGGTAGCCGCCTTCGTAATCCTCATTAAGATAGATTACTGTCGCAAACTCAAGAAGCGGATTGCAGTCAGTGTCCCTGTGATCTTCAAGACCAACCCCCTTATAGTGCCTCTGCATGACACCGTACCTTGTTGAGGGATACTCTGGGGGTAGAATTCTATTAACTCTGTCAGTAAGCGAAGTGACCTCATCGTTAAGAACTGGCTCTGTAGACCTAACCTGGCTCATGTTCCTTGGAATAAGCATGAGCTTACCTTCTTCGATCAGTGTAGCAATGTCTGTGCGTCCGTATAGCTCACGTGCTTTCTGCTCTAGCTCTTTCAAGTAAAAGAAATACCACTGAGGCGGAAGAGTCTCACGGGCAAGGTTTTGGAATGCATGCAGCTCGTCTTCCGTTAGTATGTTATGAACCAGGAATGCGTCGTCCGCTAACTGCTCATACTCATATCCCTGTTCGTCCAGGTTCTGTTTAATTTGGTGTTTAAGTTCCATTTTTGGGGTGGGTACCTTTCAGTTAATTCTATTATACACGATTTTAAATATCGTGTTTCTCTGCGTAAAGCTCTATTAGCTCTGCAACATACTTATCGTAATCAATTTCAATGATCATATCCTTGCCGATAGTATGTATTTTTATCTCTTTACCTATGTTAAAGAGAATATCTTGTAGTCTTTTTTCTAAATCCATATACACAGTATAGCAATAAAAATGCTATAATTAATACAAATGAATAACGAAACTATACTTGCTATTATGCCTGTTTATAACTCAGAGAAGACTCTGAAGATGGCCATCGATAGTATACTTAAACAAACATATAAGAACATCCACCTGGTTATTGTAGATGACTGCTCTACCGACGGATCTCTGGAGATTGCTCAGTCCTACAATACTGACAAGAGGGTTACTCTTATTCGAAACAGAGAGAATAAGGGGGCTTACTATTCTAGAAATGTCGGCCTGTACAAATTCCGTAACCAGGACTGGGGATTCTTTACAACCCATGACGCCGATGATGTGTCTAAGCCCGACAGATTTCAGCTTATGCACAAACTATTCAGGAATGATAGAACTAATGCTGTCCAAGATACTTGGGAACGCAAACGCCTGTCAGATGGAAGGCCTATCAAGACTGCTTTAACTTGTGCACACGCGATGTTTAAAAGGCAGGTTTTTCTAGAGGTAGGCTACTTTGACATGATGCGTTTCGGTGCTGATTGGGAGTACTGGGCAAGGGTAAACATGTCCAACAAGCCAAGCAACAGAATTACTAGATCTGTAACAGAATGCCTTGGAGAATCTTTTATGGGCAAGGGTAATCTCACCGAGCAGATACCAGAAGGAAGTGCCCCAAGAACGCAATATGTCGAGGAATCCAGGAAGGAACACCTTGCAATGCAGGGTAGGGAACGTGGGTTCTATAGAGACTTTAATACAAAGATGGTTGCCAAGGACATGTCAGCGGTATCTGCCAAGACACCTAACGAGAGTGTTAAAAAGGTTGAAATCCCAACCATGCCAAAGAAAACAAAAACTAAGAACTACAACAACGTCAGGATTACCGTGGTGCTTTTGACCTGGCAGCGTATCGGGCTTCTGAAGAAAACCCTAGAGTCTTTGTCTAATCAAACTTTTCAAAATTTTGAGGTACACATTTCAAATGCCAACCTATCTCAAAAGAAAAATGTAGAAAGCTACTCAAATCTATTCTCAGATAGGTTAAAGATCCGTGTTACACATGATGGAAATGACATCTATGCTTTTAGAAGGTTTACTGTGGGCAAAAAGCTGGCAGAAGAGGGGACTGACATTATACTCTTTATAGATGATGACATAACTTTCCAGAACGACTACCTAGAAAACACACTCCGATACTATGAGCCAAAGTCGTATAAGTCTGGCTTTGCTTGGAGCTTTCAGGACAAGGGGTCTGACTACTACGGCAAGCGTACTAGGATAAGAGATAATAGTTCTAAGATTCACTATTGTGGAACTGGGATATCGATCATAGATGCTAGCATCTTTTTGGATGATGCCTTAATAGATACTGCCCCAGATGAGGCACTTAAGATTGAGGACCTCTGGCTATCTTATTATGCCCAGCATGTCAAGAAGTGGAAGCTCGGATATATTGAGATGAACAACGCGTCAATTGGCGGGGATGACAGCGTAGCACTATACAAAACTATTCTTAATGAAAAGAAGAAGGGGATGCCAAACAAGGCAGACTTCTTGAACCTACTGGTTAAAAAATACAGGTGGAAGCTTTAGGCAGCTTTGTTCTGTCTTGCCCATGTCCTTAGTCTGTGACAGTTAGCACAAACAACTTCGCATTTAGATATTTCTTCTTTAATAGTTTTGATACTAACAGCAGAGTTGGCATATCTAGCAAGATTGTGTTTCTTTTTGCCGTCAACATGGTCGAAATCCATTTGGCTATAGTGGTAAGATTGATTGCAGTCTGTGCATACAGACGCCTCCTTGACAGATCTTATGTAGTCTTTGTTGCGATCTCTCGCTTCTCTTTTACGAGCTGATTCTGTAGAAGGCTTTGCCATTTTTAATTATCTCCCCTTATTTGGTGGCAGTGACACCACATAAATATTATACACTATTTGTCCTTGGCATAATCAACGAATGATTTTGTATAGCCACAGTTAATGCAAATTTCATAAAGGTGAGTGTAGGTGGGGTCTTCTCTATCGTCGGAAACTGTCAGGTGAAGAGACTCTCCACACTCAGGACAGTCTAGCATTATACTTAAAGAGTTCCGTCTTCTAGATACCTCTGAAATGCTACTGCTGCAAGATCATTAAGCTCCTCGATGGTTCGAATAGCCGTATCCGCTGGCGCGATCTTTGCAACTGCCTGGCTGATATCTTCAAAAGTAAAGATGATGTCGAACTCCTTGGTGTTGATATCTTGTATTGAGCAGTGCTGGTATTGATTTCCAGGCAGAACTTGCTCAAGCTTTGTCTGAAGCAGGACAGAGGCAGACTTGCCAGTTTCACAAACTACTAGTACCTTCATTGTATAAAATCTCCTTTATTGGTTACTAATATTCTATCATACTAGTTTGACAATGTCAGTGGTATGCTATATAATTTATACATGGACTATAGTGAAAGCAGCAACCCAAATCCTTGGGGATTCCTGAAGAGCTTGCAGGAGGGGCAGGACTGGCTAGATAGACTTGAGCTAGAGGCATTCCTAATTGGCAGTGATCTGCTAACATTAGATAAGCAGCTCACCGAGGCAAGCAAGGCGGCCCTTAGCTATAGCATTGTTAAGACAGAAGAGGCCATTGAGAGGATAATGATAGAAATGAAGATGTTTAATGAATGATAAAATGCAGGAAGAGCTAAACAAGCTAACAGAAACTCGTGCGGCAATGAGAACAGATCTTATTAAACATATAGATCTTTGCCCTCAGACGCAGAAGGCAATAAGGATTGAGTTGCACAGCATAGACACTGAGATACTCAGCCTTCGTAAAGAGATAGAAGACATGTACTTCCAAGAGCTGGTGCACGAGGCATGGAGGGAGCAGCCAGATGACGTTTGATGAGTGGCTTAAAGAGGGATATGACCAGGGATGGGTTGGGCCTGCAGTTTGCTACACTCACGATGGCCTTCCGATGAGCGAGGGAGAGCTCTGGCAATTTGAGGAGGGTAACGATCCTTGCATGCATGTGCTAAGACTTTATGAGGATAGTATATCTAAGCAGCAGATTGAAAATGATCACGGCCCGTCTGTCTGGAGGGCATCAAATGCTGGGCTGACATCGGACGAAAAAACTACTAAAGTGGTATAATAGTTTAGTTATGACACGAAATGCCCATGAGTACCCAGAGCTAAGCGTCCCAGTTGACTTAGTTGTACACACCAAGTCCCCAGAGAAGTGGTTGCTTATTGACAGAGAGACTGGCCAGGCGTATGAGGGGAATGATACGGGGGCATGGGACAAGCTAACTCCCAAGACTAGGATTAAAGAAAATGAATGATGTCTTTTTTAAATGTGACGCCACAGGATGCCAGGTACAGTATCGTAATGCAGATCAAAGGTTTAAGTTTTATGATATAGATAACAACCAGTCTTCGTACTGCCTGGCCCACGCTACAAATTTTGGAATACCCCTTGGAGAAGAGTCAACATTTAAAGATTACCCACAGATTGTTATTGACGTCGAGGATGGAGAAAGACTCTTTAGGCTTACAGATATCCAAATTATATCTAGCCTAACTCCACAGCCCTACGAGCCAGCAAAAGAGTCCGATGATCTTCCCCAGGAAACTATCACTAGCCTAGAAGAAAGTGAGAATTCGGGCCTTGATGTTCCAGATCTAATGCCTGGTGGCCTTAATGTCCTTGTGCTATGCGAGAGTGGCCAGGTCACATCAGTAATGCTTGCACACAGGCTGTCCGACCTTTACCCAGGGAATACCTACCACACAGCCAGCATTCATTCTAATTTTGCTGCAGAAAATTACGACCTGCTGGTCACCTTGCCATATCTTTTAGACAGATACTCTGCAAAAATACAAGGGGACAAAAAGATAATTGCTGTTAGCAATCGAATCTTTCTTAGCCAGGATAAGAGTCATCTTTTTGCGATAATGGATCGCACCATCAACCTGCTAGGTCATAAGAATGACTTGGACAAAGAAGATCTAGCTTACCTTGAGTCGTCCTTAGAGATTTTTGATTTGTTTGATATGAAAAGAAGGCGTGAGCCAGACCCACTTTCCGAGAAGTTTCTCTTGCTGCCACACGGCACCGACCCAGACGCTGAGGTCAAAAAAAGGCAAGAACGGCTGGAAAAAGAGTGGAAGCCAAAAAGCAACATTAGGCCAAAAAAGACTTGACAATAGCCTACCTCTAAGCTATACTATATATAAGAGATAGGGGATAGCAATGCCAGCTAAGTTTAAAGAAGAAATCCGTAAGACGGTATTCGTAAAGGCTATCCGCGATACCTATGTTAATCTATTTAAGAACATGGATCAGGAATTCTTAATCCCTGAGGGTATGATGATGTTCCATGAAACAAGTACTAACCAGACTAGATACCTAGAGCCTGATGAGATAGCCGTGTACCTACCTGACTATGGTATGTGCTATGGCTACAGACCTGACTGGGTAAGTGAGAGGACAATAAGTGATCCAAACTAAGAAATGGATGAGAGCAGAGCTGGGAGCATTGGGACTATCCTATAACCTTGTTTTCTTTGATAAGGTAAACTTTTATATTGGCAGGGCTGACTACTGGGGGGTAGCTATAGATGTATCCCTCTACGACAGATCATTAACATTTAGACTATTAAACATATACATGGGAGTAGAGGTATGGCACAGTGAGGGAAAATAATGGCTGAGCGATATAAAACAGTACGAGAAGTTATTGAGATGCTAGACGAAAAGGGCATTATCCTGGCTGGAGAAGCCTGTGGAGATGCTACTGATCCTAGCCTTATCATGTACGCAACTATTGAAGCTTTTATTAATGAGATTGACCCAGACTACTTCGACGAGGAAGACGACTACGAGATTCCTATTATATACATTGAAGAAGATATGATCCCTATTGTATACATTGAAGAAGATGGGCCACATCCTCCAGAAGCATTTAGAGATAAGGCTAATGGAGAGTAGCTATGTCTCAACATGAGTACACGGTAACATTAGCTGCTGCCAGGACTAAAGAGGACATGAAAAAAATAGCTATTGCATGGAAAGCTATGACCGAAAAGGAACGATTAAAGTTCCGCGAAAATAAGAGTTGAAAGTTCGGCGGAAAATAGAACTAACACACTCGACACGAGTGATATCTATAATAGGCGGGGCAGAATGGTGTATAATATAAGCATGACAGAGCATAATC
>Ga0209771_1000055_pt1 | contig 64777 bp, 51 predicted proteins | sample SaaInl59LU_5_DNA_FD_184639 | JGI IMG/M metagenome (GOLD analysis project Ga0209771, IMG submission 184639) | Marine microbial communities from expanding oxygen minimum zones in the Saanich Inlet - ESP_59LU_5_DNA (SPAdes) (version 2) | ecosystem: Environmental > Aquatic > Marine > Intertidal zone... | reverse complement strand
CACTCCATACGTCTTAAAAGAAGTAGCGATTCTATTTGAAACAGGGGCTCAAGCTTTTGTTGATTTGATTATTACGGTTACAGCCCCTATTGAAATGCGTATTGAAAGGGTTATAAGAAGAGATAAAAAGTCTAAGAAAGCTGTTGAATTAATTATAGAAAATCAATTACCAGACTCAGAAAAAATTAGTAAATCTCATTATGTAATTGAAAACAAATCCCGTTTCACAACAGAAAAAAAGGTCTTAGAAATTCACAATAAAATTCTAAACATTATAAATAAACCCTAAAAATTTAACATTTGTGTTAAGCTAAGGTTAAAAGGAATTTTAACATAATTTAAATTCTTAATTTTGAATAATGAATAAAAAATTGTTCACTTTATTGGTCATTTTGATGAGCTTATCACTCATTGGAATTATTTTTGTTCAAGCCTATTATATTAATAATTCGCTTGAAACAAAAGAAGAGCAATTTACGTTTAATGTGAAAAAAGCATTAACATACACTACCAATCAAGTTGCCGATATTGAGTATAAAAAATATGTAAAAGCACTCAGTAAAATTATTTCAGAAGGCAAAGAGCCAGACACTACAGCCATTCGTAGTATTACGGTTTATAAACAAGACAATAATACCAATCAAATTATTGTTTATAACACTGGAATTCTTGAAGAAAATTTTAAAGTTCCTTCTCTAATAGACCTAAATATTGATAGCCTTGGTTTGAGTAGTTTTAGGGGTAAAACAACGACCAAAATCTATGACAATAATAGTTTTGGAGGCGATCTTATTTCTACCACAGAGCAGTCTTTTGAGAAAGTTCTGAATATGGACAAATTACAAAAAGCAACTTTTGAGTCTCAATATAAATCAGAAATTAAAAATACGCCGATTCATCAACGTGTGTCTTCGTCGGGCATTCAAAAACTATTAGTTAAAAAGTTAAAAGAAGATAATATAGATATTGGTTTTGAATTTGCCATTTTTCATAACGATATAGGTACAAAAATTCAATCTGATAATTTTGATCAGTCCTTAGTTCCTACTATTGGCGCTCCCATTTTTTTGGATGATAATGACGATAGTAATTTCAAGCTTTTTATTAATTTCCCTGAACGTAAAAAATTCATTATTTCTTCAATTATTGGAGTTACGCTTTTATCAATATTATTTACTCTGATTATAATTATTGCTTACACTAGCGCTTTGTATCAATTGATTAAGCAACGAAAAATATCTCAAATGAAATCCGATTTCATAAACAATATGACACATGAATTTAAAACGCCTATTGCAACGATAAATTTAGCCTTAGATGCCATTAAAAACCCTCAAATCATAAAGGATCAAGACAAGGTAAAACGTTACCTTCAAATGATTAAAGAAGAAAACAAACGAATGAATGCTCAAGTTGAAAATGTATTACGAATTTCTCAACTCCAAAAAAAGCAACTTAATATCAGTAAAGACCGTCTTAAACTTCACGACCTAGTGGAAGACGCCATTACACATGTAGAGCTTATCGTAGAAGACAGAGATGGTTATATTAAAACACATTTTAATGCTGATAAATCATCAATTTTAGCGAACGAGACCTATTTCACAAATGTGATTGTTAACATTTTAGATAATGCCATAAAATACTCAAATGACGCTCCAAAAATTGATGTTTACACAGAAAATGCAGGGAATAATATACTGTTAAGTATTAAAGATCAAGGAAAGGGTATGAATAAAGCCGTACAAAAACGTATATTTGAAGAATTCTATAGAGAATATACAGGCAATGTTCATAATGTTAAAGGACATGGACTAGGGTTAGCGAATGTCAAAAGGATTGTTGATAATCATCAAGGAACGGTTTCTGTTGATAGTGAAAAAGGCAGAGGCAGTATATTTACCATAAAATTACCACTAATAGCATAATATCATGGAAGAAAGCTTAAAAAAAATATTATTAGTCGAGGATGATCCGAATTTTGGAACAGTCCTTAAAGAGTATTTATCGCTCAATGGTTACGAAGTTGTACACGCCAAAAATGGAATGGAAGGCTTTGAGAAATTTAAAAAAACAGATTATCATTTATGTATTTTAGATGTGATGATGCCCTATAAAGATGGATTTACACTCGCTAAAGAGATTCGTGAAAAAAACACAGAAATCCCTATTATTTTCTTAACCGCTAAAGCGCTTAAAGAAGATGTTTTAAAGGGCTATAAAGTAGGAGGGGATGATTATCTCAATAAACCTTTTGATAGCGAAGTGCTTCTCATGAAAATCAAAGCAATTATTCAACGTAAAACGGTTGATACGCTTGCTGATAGTAAACAATTTGAGTTTACAATCGGAGAATTTGCTTTTAATTCTAAACTTCGATTTTTGACTCATAAAAGTGAAAAGCCAGCTAAATTATCACCAAAAGAAAACGAATTACTTCGTTTATTGATTTTACATGAAAATGATTTAATGCCTAGAGAAATTGCCTTGACCAAAATTTGGAGAGACGACAATTATTTTACATCGCGAAGTATGGATGTTTATATTGCCAAATTACGGAAGTATTTAAAATTAGATCCTAAAGTAGAAATTCTAAATATCCACGGCGAAGGTTTTCGACTCGTGGTTAATAAGTAATATATTAGAAACCAGCTTTTAGCTGGTTTTTTTTTGCACTTGTTTTATATAGTCTGTAATCTCTTTCGGATCTGTGTCGAATTTAAACCATTTGGTTGTGACATCTTTTTTGAACCAAGTAAGCTGACGTTTTGCAAATCGACGTGTATTTTTTTTAATTTCTGACACGGCGAATTCCAGAGTCCATTTTGAATCAAAATAGTTGAATAATTCTTTGTAAGCCACCGTATTGAGCGCATTTAAATCACGGAGTTTAAAAACCGATCGAGCTTCGTCCAATAATCCACTTTCTAACATCTTGTTTACACGTAAATTAATGCGATCATAGATTAAAGCGCGGTCAGCTTCTAAACCAATAGATATTGTTTTAAAGCCTCTTGGTTGTTTATTTTTGTTTAAAAATGTAGAATAAGGATCACCTGTCCCTTTGCAAATTTCAAGCGCTCTGATGATTCTATGTGGATTTTTGAGTGCAATAGTTTCATAGCACTTAGGATCGAGGCGTTTCAATTCCCCTTGTAGAAATTCTAGACCTTTAGATTCTAATTCCAAATTGAGTTGTGCTCTTAGTTCTGGATCAATATCAGGAAATTCGTCGAATCCTTTAATAACAGCATCCACATATAATCCCGAACCACCAACCATAATGACGACAGATTTGGATTGAAATAAATGATCGAGTTTTGCAATCGCTTCTTTTTCAAAATGACCAACACTATAGGCGTCTTTTATTGATTTGTTGTGAATAAAATGATGGGGAACAATAGCTAATTCATCGGCAGTTGGCGCCGCAGTTCCTATAGGGATTTCTTTAAAAAATTGACGCGAATCCGCAGAAATGATTTCAGTGTTAAATCGCGTTGCCAGTTCCAGACTAAGGGCGGTTTTTCCTATTCCTGTAGGGCCTACAATAGAAATAAGATACTTATTCATCATGAATTTTTTCACCACACTTATGACAATATTCTGCGTCATCTTGGTGGTAAGTTTCATTACAATTCACACATGCTTGGGTGTTATTTGGAATAAGTTCTTTTTCAGATTTAGTCATTTCTGAAGTAACAATTCCTGTGGGTACAGCAATGATTCCATAACCTAAAATCATAATTAAAGCCGCAATAAATTGCCCCAAAGCTGTAATTGGTGCAATGTCTCCATAACCAACAGTTGTAAGGGTAACTACAGCCCAATACACACTTCTTGGAATGCTTGTAAATCCACTATCCTGATCACTTTCTACTAAGTACATAACCGTTCCCAAAATGACACATAACACCACCACAAATGAAAGAAATACAGCTATTTTTGCACGACTCCGTTTCAATGCTTTTCCTAGATTTGCACTTTCTCCAATGAATCGTGTGAGTTTTAGGATCCTAAATACACGTAGTAAACGTAAGGCTCTCAAAGCTACTAAGGAATGGGTTCCTAAAATAAAAAGTGAAATGTATTTTGGAATGGTTGATAGCAAATCAATTATGCCGTAAAAACTAAAAATATATGTTTTAGGGTTTTTAACACAAATAATACGCAGAATATATTCCAGACTGAACAAAATTGTAATGATCCACTCGGAAATGTTTAGAAGCGCTGCATATTCGGATTCAATATGTTCTACGCTCTCTAGCATGACTAGAAGAATGCTAATGAGAATAACAATTAAAAGAAGAACATCAAATAATTTACCTGCAGGCGTATCCGCTTCATAAATAATTTCATGAATCTTTTGTCTCCAATTTTTTGATTGATTTGATTTTAGCATATCTCAAAAATACTAAAAAAGTTTAGTCTTGAAGTTTAATTATTTTTAATCTTTTATGACGGCGCATAAAACTTTGAATAATATGTTGCGCATCCTTATTGTGCTCCATCGGGGTAATAATCGACTTTAATACAGCAGTTGTATGAATCTGAAAGTTTAAATTGAAATAGGCATAACCTCTAAAAACACCATTTTCAATCAAAATTGCACTACGTTCATCGACATCACGCCCATAATCGATCAGGATCATATTTTGATTTTTAAATGTATGCGATTCAATAATGCTGAGCACTCGTTTGTTATAATCCTCGGCAGGTTCTTCAGAAATACAAGCGCCTGCACAGGTTTTAATATCATACCCAAAACAGGAATTATTAGTTTTATACAATCCACAAAGCTTCTGACATAATTGTTTTTTTTCAATTATTTTGTTTAAAAAACTTTTGCCACTTTCATGGTTAGAAAAGGTAGTAATTGGCTTTTGTTTCCCTTTTATTTTTTCAATTTTTAAATTAACATACCCTTCAGTGTCTTTGAAACTAAACAATCCATGTGTAAAAACTGTTCGGCGAAGTGCGCGATTCAATTTGGGTTTGTTTCGTTTTATTTCTTCACTTTCTTTGAGTAAAGCTACTAATTCACTACCCGTTTCATCATAAGTCACGGTAGCAACCTCTAATTGAATTTTTTTAGATTTAGGAGTTTGACCCGTAAAGTGTTGATTGATTCTACTTTTGATGTTTTTGCTTTTACCAATATATACAATCTCTCCATCAGCTGTATGAATATAATAGACCCCCGTAACTGCCGGTAATTTAGAAATAATATCCGTTAATTTAGGCTCCATCTGATGTTTAGGATCGAGACGTACAGCCGCTTTTATAATTGTTTTTTCTACATCCTTTTCAAGAAGCATTTTAAAAAGCTTAACTGTTGCTGTGGCATCTCCAGCTGCTCGGTGCCGGTCACTAACAGGAATTCCTAATGAACGTACTAATTTTCCCAAACTATAGGAGGGAAGATCAGGTATTAATTTTTTTGAGAGCTCTACTGTACATAAGTTTTCACGTTCAAAATCAAATCCTAGACGTCTAAATTCTGTCTTTAAAATTCGATAGTCAAACTGAGCGTTGTGTGCCACCAAAATACAGCCTTCAGTAATTTCTACAATCCGTTTGGCAACCTCATAAAATTTTGGAGCAGAACGCAGCATTTTACTATTAATCCCCGTAAGGTTAACTACAAAAGGTTGAATTTCTCGTTCGGGATTAACCAGACTGATAAATTGATCTATAATAGTGTGTCCATCAAATTTATAGATGGCAATTTCAGTCATGCCTTCTTCATTAAATTTACCTCCTGTGGTTTCTATGTCTAATACTGCGTAGATAGTGCTCTTTTAAATGACGTAATTTCTAGCTCCAAAGATACTACTTCCAATGCGAACCATTGTACTTCCACATTCAATCGCTAGGGGATAATCGCCACTCATGCCCATCGAAACCTCTCTAAGTTTTGGGTTTATATTTTTTAAGCTTTCAAAAGTAGTTTTTAAAGCTGAAAACTCTTCCTTAATTTGAGTTGTATTGTCTGTAAAACTAGCCATCCCCATAACGCCAACAATAGCTATATTTTCTAAACGCTTAAAATCTTTGGAATTCAATAACGTATGTGCTGCTTCGGAAGTCATTCCAAATTTAGTGTCTTCTTGAGCAATCTTTAGTTGCAACAAACAGTTGATAGTTCGATCGTGTTTTTTAGCGTGTTTATTAATTTCATTTAGTAATTTTTCAGAATCTACGCCATGAATCAAATTGACAAACTCAGCCATATATTTGACTTTGTTTCTTTGTACATTTCCAATCATATGCCACAAAACATCTTTGGGCATCTGTTGATACTTTTCGGCCATTTCTTGGATTTTATTCTCTCCAAAAATTCGTTGTCCAGCTTGATATGCTTCCATTAAATCTTCAACAGGTTTTGTTTTCGAAACAGCGACCAAAGTGACATGATTAGGTAGCTTTGATTTAACTTCAGTTAAATTGGTTTGTATAGACATAATTATAATTCGTAAATAGTAATTCCACTTCTTAATTTTGGGTAAATGTAGGTGCTTTTTGGGGGCATAACAGCATTTGAATCTGCGATAACCATCAATTCTTTGGTTTGAACAGGAAATAACCCAAATCCAACCGCATAATCTCCACAATCGACAGAAGATTTAATTTGCTCCAAACTGTTGGCGCCATGTACATATCCAATACGTTTATTTGTTCGAACATTTGTTACACCTAAAATGGGTTCTAGCAAGTGAGTTTGCAATATATAAGCATCTAATTGATCGATAGCAGAGCTATTATTCTGGTTTGACTCACGTAAAGATAAGGAATAAAACACACCTTCAATATACATTGAAATATCGTGTGTTTTTAAACTCTTATAAGGCGCTTTACCTTTATTTTTTAATTCAAAAACGAGACTTACTTTTTCTAAAAACGCACTACTACTTAAGCCGTTTAAATCTTTAACAACCCTATTGTAGTCGTATATTTTCAATTGACTTTCTGGAATTAAAAATGCCAAAAATCGATTAAACGATGCGTTTATTGGGGATTTATGTATTGCTTTTTTTTCTCGTGCTAAAAGTGCAGAGGACGCAGAACGGTGATGGCCATCAGCAATATAAAGCGAGGGGATTGTTTTGAAACCATCCTGAATATGTTGGATGTCTTCATGGTTTTCTACAGACCACAATTTATGAGTTTCATTTTCAGTAGACCAAGAATTAACTGTAGTTGAGTTTAATTTTGCAATTTTAATATGCGTCTCTAGCAGCGAACTATCCGTATAGGTGAGTAGTACTGGAGCAGCATTAAACTGTACCGTTTGTAAGTAATCTTTAAAAGTATTCTCTCTTTTAGAAATTGTAGCTTCATGTTTTTTGATCACATTAATATCATAATCTTCAACACTAGCAGTCGCGATTACACCACAAAATATTCTGCCATTATCTTGAGTTGTTTCATAAATATAGAACGCCGATAAAGTATCTTTAATGAGAATCTTTGAGGTTATAAATTCTTCATACTTTTCTCGCACCAATTTATAGCGTTTTGATTTTTCAACAGCAAAAGAAGCATTTTTTTTTATATTAATAATACTTAAAAACGAAGCAGGATTTTTGCTTAGGGTTTCTTTTAATTCTTTTTCTGTGTATGATTTGTACGACTTTGAACTAAAGTTTTGAAGGGTTTCTTTTGATGGACGAACCGCTTTGAAAGGGTAGATTTTAGCCATAATTTTGGGGTGTTTACTGAGTAGATTTAAGAAAATTGATCAGCAACTACAATCGCTTTCCGTTCTTTTGAATAGTTATAAAAACCTTCACCAGTTTTGACGCCATATTTACCCGCGCGAACCATATTTACTAAGAGAGGATTAGGAGCATATTTTGGATTTTTAAAGCCGTTATACATAACCTCTAAAATTGATAAACACACATCTAGCCCAATAAAGTCAGCTAACTCTAGAGGACCCATTGGATGGCCCATTCCAAGCTTCATAACAGTATCAATTTCTTGGACACCGGCAACACCAGAATATAATGTTTCGATAGCTTCATTAAGCATTGGCATTAGAATACGATTGGCCACAAACCCAGGATAATCATTTACAATAACTGGAGTTTTATTAATTTTTTCAGTCAGATTTACGACAAATTCAAGTACCTCTTTAGCAGTATTATATCCAGTAATTATTTCGACTAATTTCATGATAGGCACTGGATTCATAAAATGCATTCCAATCACTTGTTCTGGTCTTGAGGTTTGTGCTGCTATCTGTGTGATAGAAATAGACGAGGTGTTTGTTGCTAAAATAGTGTCTTCTGGACACGCCACATCTAATTGTTTAAAAATTTTAAGTTTTAAGTCTACATTTTCAGTAGCCGCTTCGACGACCAAGCTTGCATATTCAACACCTTCAGTAATAGTTGTGAAGGTCGAAATATTGTCTAATGTTACTGTTTTATCAGTTTCACTTATTTTATCTTTAGCGACTAAGCGGTCTAGGTTTTTGCTAATTGTTGCTAACGCCGTTGTGAGTGCAGATTCATTAACATCAATTAACTGCACTTTAAAACCAGCTTGAGCAAAGGTATGTGCGATTCCATTTCCCATAGCTCCAGCTCCAATAACTGCAATATTTTTCATAGTACTTTTTTTAAAAACAATCTATAATTTGATAAGCGACTCTCAAGGCATCTGTTCCATCTCTGAGCGTCACAATAGGGGGTGTGTTGTTATTAATAGCTTCAGCAAAACTTTCTAGTTCATCAAGAATAGCGTTGTTAGGTTCAATTTCAGGATTTTCAAAATAAATTTGTTTTTTAACGCCTTCTGCATTTTGTAAAACCATATCAAAATCTCCAGGTGTTTTTGGAGCCTCTTTCATTTTGACCACTTCCACTTTTTTCTCTAAAAAGTCAACACTGATATAAGCATCTTTCTGGAAAAAACGGCTTTTTCGCATGTTTTTCATAGAAATTCGACTGGCTGTTAAATTGGCCACACAGCCATTTTCAAACTCAATACGTGCGTTGGCAATATCGGGTGTTTCACTAATTACAGAAACGCCGCTTGCTGTAATATTTTTTACAGGGGATTTGACAACACTTAATATAATATCAATATCGTGAATCATTAAATCTAACACCACAGGAACATCTGTTCCTCGAGGGTTGAATTCAGCCAAGCGATGGGTCTCAATAAACATAGGCGACTGAATGTCTTCTTTAACGGCTTTGAATGCAGGATTGAAACGCTCTACATGACCCACTTGACCTCTTAAATTGTTTTCAGAGACCAACAAACGAATTTGTTCGGCTTCTTCGACGGTATTTGTAATTGGCTTTTCAATAAAAATATGTTTCCCTTTGGTAATGGCTTTTATGGCGCACGTATAGTGAGAAAGTGTAGGCGTTACAATATCAACAACATCTACAGCTTCGATAAGTGCTTCAATTGAATTAAAAAATGGATATCCAAATTCAGCTTCAACCTTTTTTCCATTTGATTCATCAGGATCATAAAATCCGGTGAGTTCATATTTTTCAGAGTGCTGAAGTAATTTAAGATGAATTTTTCCTAGATGTCCAGCTCCTAAGACGCCTGCTTTTAGCTTCATATTATGAGTTTTTTGTAAAACTATGATTTTTTAATTGCATTTTTAAAATACTAACAAAATTTTATCAAAAATTTCCTGATATGTTAATGGCTTACAATTAGTAAGGTTGAACATTACTCGTTGTTTAACTTATTTACAAATAAATTAAACATTTTATTATAGTCTATTTTCCGTTCATCAACTAAAAATTGCCGTTTATTACATGAATTTGCCGTTTATTACATGACGCTATGTACTTGGGATATACCACGATATATTTGTATTCAATCAAAACTATCAACAAACCAAACTTTTAATTAAATGACTTTTAAAACCTGCTATAGTGTTCTATTCATTGTTATGTTTTTCATAACTAATGTGTTTTCTCAGAACATAACGCCATCTCCTAAGTTGGTGAAATCTGTTATGACAGCAGTAGGTTCAAGAGCCGTTTCATATGAATATACAGATTTGACTGGTACAATAAGAACAACCAAAATTTTGCAAAAGGAAGAAGCGATTTACCGTACTTTAGATTTAACCAATCCAACCCTAAATGTGACCAATACCATTACAGGAACTTCAGGAGCTCCTACGGTAGACAACCAAGAAGCTATTCTTGAAATAATGAAAAAAGTATTTATTAAGGTCATTGCAAATCGAAGGAAGTTAGAATAATTTTAAATTTGAAAGAACTGGGGTTTAACTTATCTTTACTTTTTTAAATCAGAAGATTACTCTTCTATTCAATTCTATTTTTGAAAGATACGTTTAAACATAAAGGGCTACGCAAACAATTGGTGGCGACCTTAGTCGCTAAAGGCATTACAAACACAGCAGTATTGGACGCTATTGGTTCTATACCTCGTCATCAGTTTATGGATTCTAGTTTTTTGGATCATGCCTACCAAGACAAGGCATTCCCAATTGCTGCTAGTCAAACGATTTCTCAACCCTATACTGTGGCATTTCAATCGGAATTATTAGAAGTAAAATCGGGTGATAAAATTCTTGAAATAGGAACGGGGAGTGGCTATCAAACCGCAGTACTCTGTCTTTTAGGCGCACATGTCTATAGTATTGAACGGCAATTAGAACTGTTTAAAAAAACCAGTAAATTTCTACCGAAGATAGGCTACCTGGCCAAACGACTTATTTTTGGTGACGGGTATAAAGGCCTTAAAGAAGCCGCGCCTTTTGATAGTATTATCGTTACGGCTGGTGCGCCTTTTGTGCCAAAACCTTTATTAGCTCAACTAAAAATAGGTGGGCGTTTGGTCATTCCTGTAGGGGATAAAGATCAAATAATGACACTCTATATTCGTAATGGGGCCAAAGAATTTGAAAAGCACGAACTCGGAAATTTCAAATTTGTACCACTTTTAGAAAACAAAAATTAGAGGCTAATCCCAAACAATACACCGTCATTAATAAAACCTGATTGGTACGAACGCACATAATCAATTCGAAGAAAACGATATTTCCCCCAACCAATATTATTAACTCCTATACTGTACTCCTGATATGGTTTTTGGTTTTTAGTTGAAAACCCATGTAGCCCAACAATCAAATTATAATTTAATTTATTAAGTAAAGGAATTTTGCCTAAAATATAGCCGCTAAAATCATGCTCTAAATGGTATTCAAAATAATTTTCGGAGCTACTTAAATCATAATAGCCAAGGTTTTTAAAGCTTGACAAATAATTGTCTTCTAGGTTTACGTGGGTTTGATTTCCGTTAAGGTGCTTAGAGTCCATAAATGCAAGCTCAGAATTTCCAAAAAATGTACCGCCTAGAATGTTGTAACTAAAATTACCTTTGTTTTCAAGGCTCACATTTTGAGTCAGTTTAATACTCAAATGATCAAAATTATAGTCGGTGATTGTGGCGCCCAGTCCTTTTTCAAAACTAAAATTTAGCTTCGGATATTTTGGATTGGTGATATTGAATTTACTTCCAGGATAGCTGAGGTATTTTTGTCCAAATCGAATGGTACCATCCAGTTTAAGTTTTATAATGTTATGCTTTTCAAAAGGGGCTGTCTCAAAATTATCAGGGGCAAGGGGATTATTGCTTGTGTAGATTTTGTTGTCTCTATTAAGAGCCGTATAATTTGCGGTATTGAAAAGTACCCTTCGATTTTCAAAACTGGCAGACGTTCGAACCCTAAAACCATTAAAGAGTTCTTGCCCATATTGAAATGAAATGAATCGCTTTTCAAATAATTTGATATAATTATTTTCAAAAAATAAACTACTGATATCATTTATCAAATTCGAAATGGGTTCTTGAGCGTTAAATTGCTCAACTTTTGTACCTGCATTGAACCCGATAGTTAAATCATCGATATTATTAAATTTATACCGAAACCCTAATGTGCCTCTCAATTTTTGAGTGTCATAACTGTAATTTATACGACTTTGAAATGATACATATTTTTTATACTCGTCATAGCGTTTGGTGTAATCGATGTCTACATTTGAATTAAACCCTTGTACCGTATTAAAATTTAATCCCGTTAGAGGACTGTTGATGCTGAACTGTTTATCCTCAAAAGAATTTTCGTAGGTATATCCCGAAATTAAGTTTCCAAACTTAAACCTATTGTTTTTAGTATCCACCGAATCTCGATAGGTTTTAGATTTTTTTAGGGTTTGTAAACTGTCTTTTCTAATATAATCTACGAGTTCTTCAGATGTTAACGGCACAGGTCGAAGGCGGTTCCAGTAGGTAGAGTCTTTTTTGTTTGCTTCAAGTTCAAATGCTAAAACTTCGTTGGTAAACACATTGGAACCAAAGTTGGTGTTCAGTTCATAATTGGAGTAATTGGCTACAAAACTCCCATCGCCATTAAATCCTAAAAACCCATATTTAAACCCAATCGTTTGGGAACGGATGACCCAACAATCAGCGGTTTGGTCATAGGATAAATTTTGTTTTATGGTGACTAAATCTGCAGCAGGTGTTTGAATTTGACTGCCTGTCACACTTAGTTCGAGCCCATATAAACGCCATTGGTCCTCTACAATAAAAATAAAACCTGAAAATACACGGTCATTTTCGCGACGTGGAATCACTTTAATTTTATTGATTAAATTTCCACGATTGTCATAAAAAACGCCTTCAAGTTTATAGCGGTAATAATTAAAAGCATAGTCGGCAATGGGAGACACGATTTCTGCATTAATCTCAATCGTATTTTTGTAAAAATTGTAATCGACGTCGCTGGCATTATTGAAGCTAAATCCGTTAGAATTGCCACTTACTTTAGAAGCACTTATTTTTTCGGTAAGTTGGTCGGGCTTTTGATATTTTATTTTTGAAATGGTTTCGGATAAATATAAAATCCCAGAGCGGGTAGAATCTAAACCAATATCAAGTTTTACCTCTTGTCCCAAGAATTTTTCTGGCGCATTTTTGATCCGAATGATGCCTTTAGAATAAAAATCGGCTGCATAAGAACTGATTTTTTCTAGCTGTCGTTTTCGGTTTTCAATGGTAGCTCTTACAATTCGATTTGCAGGGTTTTCGTTGGAACTAATCACCACTTCATTTAAGGATATGTTTTCTTCTAATAAAGTAATGTCTAAGGCGTAGGGGAGTTGTGTAATCTCAATTGTTTTGGTTTGTGTTTTATACCCCAAAAACTGAAATACAACAGCATATTTCCCTAATTTAGATACAGCTAACTCATAGGCGCCGTTGTCGTTTGAAGTCGTCCCAGTATAGGTGTTTTCTAAGTAAATATTAACGTATGGAATGGGTTGGTTGTCAATATCTGTAATCGTCCCTTTGAGTTGAGCAGATACGGATAGAGAATAGATGAGGAAAAATAGGAAAAAACGCATTAAATCTAATATAAGGTTATGGTATATAAGACTGTAGAACGTAAAAGTTGTTACAAGATTACTTAAAATTCTTTTTTACACGATCTAAGTCACGTTTGTTGTCGCGGTCTTTGATGGTCTCTCGTTTATCGTAGAGTTTCTTTCCTTTTGCTAAGGAAATTCTCAGTTTTGCAAACCCTTTTTCATTGATAAAAAGCTTTAAAGGAATGATCGTTAGCCCAGAGTTTTTCACCTCTTTCTCAAGTTTTTTAAGCTCTTTTTTGTTGAGTAATAATTTCCGTTCTGCTTTGGGCGCATGGTTATAATGATTCCCAAAATCATATTCTTGAATGGTCATATTAATCACAAAAAGCTCACCTCTTAAATTAAACTCACAAAAACTTTCGGTAATAGATGCTTTTCCTTCTCGAATCGATTTGATTTCGGTCCCCGTTAAAACAATACCAGCGATGTACATATCCAGGAGATCGTACGTAAATCGGGCTTTTTTATTTAATATGTTAACAGACTTTTTCATCAGAGTTCAAAACTAAGCAAAATATTTATTCGATGGCCAAGAGTTGATGAATAATCTCTCCAGACTCAGTAATATTTATAATGTATAGGTTCCCATAATTAGTGTCCTCTATTTGTTTGTATAGAGCTTGCCCTATAATAGTGTTCACTATAAATGGTGTTGTGTTGCTATGGCCAACAATTAACACAGTTTTATTTTTGTTTTCTTTTAGAAACTCCAAGTGGTCAAAGTTTTTTGGACTGTACAACGTTAGAGTTAGATTCTTTTGTTCAACAGTTGGAAGCGCTGTGTTTCGTGTTCGTTTATAATTTGTGGAGTAAATGGCATCAAAATTAATGTGATCAAAAACTAAACTCCAATGCGCAGCTCTTAAAATACCCTCAGTTATTAAGTCCGGATCTTTTTCGGATGGATTTGAGGTGTTTTTCTCTGCATGACGAATAAAATACAAAGAAGTTATGACGTTTTCATCAGAGTTTTGAGCCTGTAATGAACCCACACATAAAAGCAGTAGTAAGGCTGTTAGAAGTTTTTTCATTGGATGGATTTTAAGGTTTTGGATTTTATGTTCAAAAAATTATAGTTTTAAAAATAAAAAGCAATGCTGTTCTACAAGATAGAATATGCACTGCTTTTAACCAACTAACCAACGCTTATATGACGAGCTTCTTGTAGAATTGTTACAGTACTATTTTTCTAAGATGAAAGTCAGAATTTAACGTACTGATTTAGAGAAAATATTTAGGCTTTATTTCAGATTTTTTATATAATTTTGAACTTGATAGAACAGTTATATACACGCCACAATCACACATTAAAACCACATAGATATGGGAATTTTCGATTCATTATTCAAGTCAGCACCAAAAGACTCTAATTGGCCAGGAGAACAATTAGAAGTTTTAGATCAATTGGATGCTATAAGTACTGCATCATTAACTACGCCTCAATTAATTTTCAAGCACTCAACACGCTGTAGTATTAGCCGGTTTGTACTTGCAGATTTTATGAATCATTTCACATACTCATCAGATGAATTTGGGGCTTATTTTCTCGATTTATTAAATCACCGAGATATCTCTAATGCAATTGCAGAACGTTTTAATATCGTTCATCAATCGCCACAAGTAGTAATTATAAAAGATGGAAAAGTTGTAGCGCACGCATCCCACGAGGGAATTAATGAGCTACAACTTAGTAAGTATTTATAATGATTTAAACGCCGAGTTCTTCAAAAAGTTCTGTAAGCTTTTGACTAGACGGGCGCGGCGCATCTGCATCCACAATATTTCCATTGGGATCAATTAATATAAATCGGGGAATTCCACTAACTTTATAAGTTTGTATGAAGTCTGCCTCCCAACCTTTACCAGTAAACAATTGCACACCTGTTAATTCTTTTTCAGTTATCATAGTTTTCCAAGCGTTGTGTGCTTTTTCCATTGTTCCACTACGCCGGGAATCATCTACAGAAATACTAACAAACTCAATATTTTTGCTGTGGTATTTTGATTCTAATGCTTTTAGCGATGGAATTTCTGCCTTACAAGGCCCACACCAAGTGGCCCAAATATCAATATATACATACTTTCCTTTGAAGTCGCTTAAAGAACTGGTTTTTCCATTATGGTTTTCATAGTTAGAAAATGTAGGCGAAGGCGTTCCTTTTGCGAAAAGTGTTCTCATTTCAAGTTTCTCCATAAAATAACTTGTGTAAGATTTTTCCATCGCTTTGAAATCTTCGTCTTGATCCGTAAAGTATGCAGCATCAAGTTTTTTGTAGTCGCCTTTCAGTTCAGTATAAGCAGCTTTTAAATTCTTAAATGTTTTTGAAAATTCAGCTTCTGTACTGCTAAAAATATCGGCAGTTAGGTATTTTTCCTGAAGCAAACTATTTGCAATTATAAAATTACTTCGGTCTGCATCGTCACCTTCAAATTTTAAAGTTTCATCAAACCCTTTTGTGTCTAAGGAGAATGAAATAGTGTTGTTATTTTTTAAATAAATACGTCCCACTTCATTCCCATCGTAAAATTGGTAAATCCCTTCTTTTACATTAAGCGTATCGCTAAAGATGCCGTCGTCACTAAGTGTGATTTCTTTTTTATAGCCATCTCTATTACTGATAGTTATCGTTTTTAAGTCATTGGAATTTATGATTTTTCCAGAAAGAGTTGCGTAATTTTTTGGAGTTTCTAAGCAGGATCCAAATAATAGAATAGATATAAATAAAGCAAATAAGGGTTTCATAATTATTTTTGTATGTTTTTTAGATTAAGTTTTGTCTAATTTACTAACTCAAAAATAAATATTTTATTCTGCATAATTAATAAATTAACAATTATTTGCGTATTTATTATGGAATTATCAAATTTGAGGAATATAATACGACTCCTATGCATATCATAACTACAAAACCTTTAAGCTTGTCAACCCTTAGAGTTTTAGTGTTTGAAAACACACCAATAGAACTTTCTGAAGAAGTAATACAAAATATTAAAGAGTGTCGTACGTATTTAGATCAAAAAATTGCGGCTACTTCTGATCCAATTTATGGAATTAATACAGGCTTTGGGTCTTTGTGTGATGTACGGATTCACTCTGAAAACCTAACTAAATTACAAGAAAATTTAGTGCGATCACACGCTTGTGGTACTGGAGATTTAGTTCCAAAACCTATAATAAAACTCATGCTTTTATTGAAAATCAAATCGTTGAGTTTTGGTCATAGCGGCGTTCAGGTAGAGACTGTTGATCGGTTGGTTTCATTTTACAATAATGACATTCTTCCCGTAATTTATACGCAAGGTTCACTAGGCGCTTCTGGAGATTTGGCGCCGCTAGCACATTTGGCATTGCCCCTAATTGGCGAAGGAGAAGTTTGGTATAAAGGCGAGCAAACTCCTGCTTCAGAGGTTTTATCTGCGTTTGATTGGACGCCGATTGTACTTCAATCCAAAGAAGGTTTGGCATTGCTCAATGGTACACAATTTATGACTGCTTACGGCGTACATTGTTTGTTAAAATCTTTCAAGTTATCGTATATGTTCGATCTTGTTGGGGCACTATCCCTTGATACATACCACGGTCGTATTGAGCCTTTTGATCCTTTGGTTCATTTAGTACGTCCACATAATGGACAAATAAAAACTGCGGCACGTATTCTTAATTTTTTAGAAGATAGTGAATTGATGAAGCAACCAAAAGAACACGTGCAAGATCCCTATTCCTTTCGTTGTATGCCACAAGTTCATGGCGCTACCAAAGACACGCTGACCTTTGTGAAAAACACATTTATCACTGAAATAAATGCGGTAACAGATAATCCTAACATTTTCACCGCAGATGATAAAATTATTTCAGGCGGAAATTTTCATGGGCAACCCTTAGCTTATGGATTTGATTTTTTAAAAATCGCGATGGCTGAGCTTGGAAATATTTCTGAACGAAGAACATATCAGTTAATTTCTGGTTTGCGTGGTTTACCTTCTTTTTTGATTGAAAAATCGGGGTTAAATTCTGGATTGATGATTCCACAATATACAGCTGCTAGTATAGTTAGTGCCAACAAGCAGTTAGCAACACCTTCGAGTGTCGATTCAATAGTGTTTCAAATGGTCAAGAAGATCATGTTAGTATGGGGGCTAATGGTGCCACCCAGGCCTATCAAGTTTTAGAAAATATAGAGCGAATTTTAGCAATTGAATTACTTACTGCTTCTCAAGCCCTTTTTTTTAGAGATCAAAAAACAGCTCCTTTTTTGGAAGCCTTTGTGTCTAGTTTTAGAGCTGAAACCCCTAAAGTAATTCAAGACAGGGTTCTTCATAACGATATAACAAACGCCGTCAAGTTTATTCAAAACCTTGAGCTAGAAAACGATGTTTTATTCGATTAATGAGTTCATAAAAAAAAGCCCCACATTGTGAGGCTTTAGTATTAAGATTTTTTTGTCTCGTTCGACGTCGATATCTTGACGTCTAATTTAGAATCATCCTTACCAACATCTAGCGTAATAGTATCGCCTTCATGTATATTGGATTTGATAATTTCTTCAGCTAGGGCATCTTCAACATACTTTTGAATGGCACGTTTTAGTGGACGTGCTCCGTACTGTTTGTCAAACCCTTTTTCAGCAATAAAGTGTTTTGCTTTTTTACTTAATTTAAGCGTATACCCAAGATCTAATATTCGTTCTAATAGTTTACCAAGTTCGATATCAATAATCTTATCAATATCTTCTTTTTCTAAAGTATTAAACACAACGACGTCATCAATTCTGTTAAGGAATTCCGGCGCAAATGCTTTTTTAAGTGCATTTTCAATCACCGCTCGTGCATTTGAGCTTTCTTGTGATTTTTGAGCAGCGGTACCAAAACCAACACCAGATCCAAAATCTTTTAGTTTTCGAGCGCCAATATTTGAGGTCATGATAATAATCGTATTACTAAAGTCTATCTTTCGCCCTAAGCTATCCGTTAAAAACCCATCATCAAGAACTTGAAGTAGCATATTAAATACATCTGGATGTGCTTTTTCGATTTCATCAAGAAGCACTACGGCATAGGGTTTGCGTCGGATTTTCTCAGTGAGTTGTCCTCCTTCTTCATATCCAACATAACCAGGAGGTGCTCCTACCAATCTAGATATTGCAAATTTTTCCATGTATTCACTCATGTCAATTCGTACAAGCGTGTCTTCACTATCAAATAATTCTTTAGCCAAAACTTTGGCGAGCTGTGTTTTACCAACACCAGTTTGTCCTAAAAAGATAAATGACCCAATGGGTTTATTGGGATCTTTAAGTCCTGCACGATTCCTCTGAATAGCTTTCACTACTTTTGAAACGGCCTCGTCTTGTCCAATGACTTTACCACTAATGAGTTCTGGAAGTTTTGATAATTTATTGCTTTCTGTTTGCGCAATTCGGTTCACAGGAATACTGGTCATCATTGAAACCACTTCAGCTACATTTTCTTCGGTAACTACAATTCGATTTAATTTAGATTCGGTTTCCCATTTTTCTTGCGCTTCTGAAAGGCTTTTTTCTAATCGTTTTTCATCATCTCTTAGTTTGGCTGCTTCCTCGTATTTTTGTTTTTTGACGACAGAGTTTTTAGTTGCTTTTACCTCTTCAAGCTCAGCTTCTAATTCTACAATTTGATCCGGCACATCAATATTTGTGATGTGAACTCTAGACCCTGCTTCATCCAAGGCGTCAATAGCTTTGTCAGGTAGAAACCGTTCTGTCATATAACGATTGGTCAATTTAACACAGGCTTGAATGGCAGCATCTGTATATTCAACGTTATGATGATCTTCGTATTTGTTTTTTATATTGTTTAAGATTTCAATTGTTTCACTAACGGAGGTTGGTTCAACGATTACCTTTTGGAAACGACGTTCTAAAGCGCCATCTTTTTCTATATGCTGTCTGTATTCGTCAAGTGTAGTCGCACCAACACATTGTAGCTCACCGCGTGCTAAAGCGGGCTTAAACATATTTGAAGCATCCAAACTTCCTGTGGCGCCACCAGCGCCTACAATGGTATGAATTTCGTCTATAAATAAAATGATGTCATCATTTTTTCCCAACTCATTCATTACCGCTTTCATGCGTTCTTCAAATTGTCCACGGTATTTGGTACCGGCTACAATACTGGCTAAATCTAAAGTAACAACACGTTTATTAAATAAAATCCGAGACACTTTTCGTTTTATAATTCGAATAGCCAGACCTTCAGCGATGGCAGATTTTCCCACTCCAGGTTCTCCAATAAGTAACGGATTATTTTTCTTACGGCGACTTAAGATTTGAGACACCCGTTGAATTTCTTTTTCACGTCCCACAACAGGATCTAGTTTCCCTTGTTCTGCCATAGCAGTAAGGTCTCTTCCAAAATTGTCTAGAACAGGTGTTTTGGATTTTTTATTTGCTTTTTGGTTTCCTGATTGCCCAATAGAACTGTCTTTGTTTTCGTCTTTAGGCTGATCTTCGCTAGGGAAAGATTCAGCTCTTGGGCTATCTGTATAGTCGTCGTCGTTTGTAATCATGAATTTAAATTGTTCTTTTACACTTTCGTAATTTACTTTCAGTTTATTTAAAAGTTTCGTCGTTGGGTCGTTTTCATTTCTTAAAACACAGAGTAGTAAATGGGCTGTGTTAATAGATTTACTTTGAAAGAGTTTAGCCTCTAAGAACGTTGTTTTTAAAGCACGTTCAGCTTGTCGTGTTAAGTGAAGGTTTTTTTTCTCGTTCGAGGCAATCATAATATTGGGGTTGGACGGACTTAAGATCTCTACTTTACGGCGGAGGTGACTAAGGTCAACGTCTAAAGCATTTAAGATATCAATTGCTTTGCCACTTCCATCTCTTAGAAGTCCAAGCATGAGGTGTTCTGTGCCAATAAAATCATGACCTAAACGCAGGGCTTCTTCTTTACTGAAAGAAATAACATCTTTAACTCTGGGGGAAAAATTATCATCCATAAAAATTATTTGGTTTAAAAATACAAATTCAAAGGCATTAAATCAAAAACTATACCCAATTTATTTACAATATTACAAATGATAGTAAAAACTAATTAAAATCAAAATTTTTCCAACTGTATTTATCAACGATTTCGCTTCTTAAAATTGTTGATAAATTGAGCTAAAAAAGTCACTAAAATGCGCTACTATACAATTTGAAAAGTAGTATATTAGCTAGGTTATTAAATAAACAAAAATATAGTGTAACATGATAGAAGGTGAAAAGTTAATCCCCATTAATATTGAGGATGAAATGAAGTCAGCTTACATCGATTATTCGATGTCGGTAATAGTGTCAAGAGCACTCCCTGATGTAAGAGATGGTTTGAAACCTGTGCACCGTAGGGTGTTGTTTGGGATGCACGAACTTGGTGTTAGGTCGAATACTGCTCACAAAAAATCTGCAAGAATAGTTGGAGAGGTCTTAGGTAAGTATCATCCCCATGGTGATACCTCAGTTTATGATGCCATGGTTCGTATGGCTCAAGAATGGAGTTTGCGTTATATGTTGGTAGATGGGCAAGGAAATTTCGGATCGATTGATGGAGATAGCCCTGCAGCAATGCGTTATACAGAAGCTAGAATGCGAAAAATATCGGAAGATATGCTCGCAGATATTGATAAAGAGACTGTCGATCATAAACTTAATTTTGATGATACTTTAAAAGAACCAACCGTACTTCCAACTCGAATTCCAGGCCTATTAGTAAATGGTGCTTCTGGTATTGCTGTGGGTATGGCCACAAACATGCCGCCTCACAACCTTTCGGAAGTCGTGGATGGGATTACGGCCTATATAGACAATAAAGACATCGAAATTGATGAATTAATTACACATGTTAAAGCGCCTGATTTCCCTACAGGTGGTATTATATATGGTTATGATGGTGTTAAAGAAGCGTTCAAAACAGGACGTGGTCGTGTTGTAATGCGCGGAAAAGCTATCATCGAAGACGTGAATGGACGTGAATGTATTATAGTCACAGAAATTCCCTACCAAGTCAACAAAGCAGATATGATCAAGAAAACTGCAGATTTGGTAAATGATAAAAAAATGGAAGGGATTTCTACCATTCGTGATGAATCGGATAGAAATGGAATGCGTATTGTTTATGTTTTAAAAAGAGATGCTATCCCTAATATTGTTCTGAACAAACTGTATAAATATACAGCACTTCAGTCTTCATTTAGTGTCAATAATATAGCACTAGTAAATGGCCGTCCCGAAATGTTGAATCTTAAAGATATGATTCATCATTTTGTAGAGCACCGTCATGAAGTGGTTGTGCGTCGTACAACATACGAACTTAGGAAAGCTGAAGAACGTGCTCATATATTAGAAGGTTTAATTATTGCTTCAGATAATATTGATGAAGTTATAGCTATAATTAGAGGCAGCTCTAATGCTGAAGAAGCCCGTGAAAAATTAATTGAACGTTTTAAATTAAGCGAGATACAATCAAAAGCGATTGTTGAAATGCGACTAAGACAATTAACAGGCTTAGAACAAGATAAACTACGTGGGGAGTACGATGCAATCATGAAAACGATTGACGACTTGAAAGATATTCTTGACAAAAAAGAACGCCGTATGCAAATCATCAAAGAGGAGCTTGTTGTTGTTAAAGATAAATACGGAGATGAACGTCGTTCTGTAATAGAATATGCAGGAGGCGATCTGTCTATAGAAGATATGATTCCAAACGAGCAAGTTGTCATTACAATTTCTCATGCAGGATACATTAAAAGAACGTCTTTAACAGAATATAGAACTCAAAATAGGGGTGGCGTTGGACAGAAAGCGTCTACTACCCGTAATGAAGATTTCTTAGAACATTTATTTGTAGGTACAAACCACCAATACATGTTGTTTTTCACTCAAAAAGGAAAATGCTTCTGGATGCGCGTTTATGAAATTCCAGAAGGTAGTAAAACGTCTAAAGGGCGTGCGATTCAAAATCTAATAAACATAGAACAAGACGATAAAGTTAAAGCGTTTATTTGTACACAAGATTTAAAAGATGAAGACTACACGAATTCGCATTATGTGATTATGGCGACTAAAAAAGGTCAGGTTAAAAAGACCTCTTTAGAGCAATATTCTCGTCCAAGAACGAATGGAATTAATGCCATTACGATTAAAGAAGATGATGAGTTACTTGAAGCAAAACTAACGACAGGTGAGAGTCAAGTGATGTTAGCGTTGAAGTCAGGTAAAGCCATCCGATTTGAAGAAGCTAAAACACGTCCAATGGGTCGTGGTGCTTCTGGAGTTCGAGGAATTACATTAGCACATGAAGCCGATGAGGTGATTGGAATGATTGCTGTTGATGATATGGAAAGTAATATCCTTGTAGTTTCTGAAAATGGGTACGGAAAACGTTCTAGTTTGGAGGATTACCGAATTACAAATAGAGGAGGTAAAGGAGTTAAAACAATCTCTATTACCGACAAAACAGGTAATTTAGTATCCATTAAAAATGTAACCGATGAAGATGATTTAATGATTATTAACAAGTCTGGTGTTGCAATCCGATTGGCTGTTGAAGATTTAAGAGTGATGGGACGTGCTACTCAAGGAGTTCGCTTAATAAATCTTAAAGGGAATGATTCTATCGCTGCAGTTGCAAAAGTAATGCGTGAAGATGAAGAGGAAATGGAAGCAATTGAAGGGTTATCAGAAGATGGCGTTGAAAATTCTGCCAACCCTGAGTCAAATGGTACCGTTAATGATACTCAAGAAGAAGAATAAGTATTAAATATAACTATTAAAAAATAAAACAATGAAAACATATTTTGTGTTTGTGATAGCTTTATCCTTAAGTTTTTCTGCTGTTGCTCAAAAAAAAGAAATTAAAACAGCGACTAAAGAGTTAGTTAAAGGGAATTATGAAAAAGCAGGAGCAGCTCTTGATGCTGCAGAAGCATTTTTAGGTTCAATGGAAGAAAAATACAAGAGTCAGTATTATCTTCAACGAAGTATTTATTATTTCAATAAAGGAGAAGCAGATATTAGTGGAATTCTAAAATCTATAAAAGCTTTAAAATTGGTGTCTGGATCAGCGCTGGAACAAGGAATTAATGATCATACACAAAACTTAAAAGCACATTTAGTTAATAAAGGAAGTTCACTTATTGATGCTCAGGATTATAAGTCATCTGCAGATTATTTTGAAAATGCTTACAAATTATCTCCAAGCGATACCATTTACTTATTTTATGCTGCTTCAACAGCGGTAAATGCTAAGATGTATGATCGTTCTCTATCGATGTATGAAGAGTTAAGAGCTTTAAGTTTTACAGGAATTGAAGATAATTTCTACGCAACAAATATAGAGACTCAAGGCGAAGAATTATTTGCTAGTAAAGTTGTTAGAGATATTTCAGTAAAATCAAAGTCACATGTCAATCCTAGAGATGAAAAAAGTGCGTCTAAGTTTCCTGAAATCATTAAAAATATGGCCCTCATTTACGTCCAGAATGGAGATAATGAAAAAGCGCTAGAAGCCATGGCTATTGCTAGAGCAGAAGATCCGGAAAATATAAACTTATTATTAACGGAAGCTAATGTCTATTATACTATGGGTAACACCTTGAAATTTAAAGAACTATTAGAAATAGCTATTCAGAAAGATCCAAATAATCCTGAGTTACAGTACAATTTAGGCGTAATTTCATCAGAAATTAAAGATTTTGTGAGTTCTAAAGCATATTATTTAAAAGCTATTGATTTAAAGCCAAACTATACCAATGCTTATGTGAATTTAGCTGCTTTAATCTTAGGAGAAGAAGAGTCAATTCTTGATGAAATGAATGCATTAGGATCTTCGGCTGCGGATGATCGAAAATATGACAAATTAAAAGCAAAACGTAACCAGCTGTATTTAGATGCAATCCCTCATTTAGAAAATGCAATGAAATATGATCCTTCTAATTTCCAGGCGGTAGAAACGTTGGCAAATATTTATAGCGCTGTTGGTAATTCTGAAAAATATAAAGAACTTAAAGCGCTTTCAGAATCGTTAAAATCTCAAGAGTAATACTCTTTTAAAATACTAAAAAAAAGCCTTTCAAATTTTGAATGGCTTTTTTTATGAGATTATTTTTTTGATGACCCTCAATTTGTGAGAGTGTGTCTTGGTATCCACATTGTAAATACCACTTTGGTCTAAGAGGTCTATCCGAACTTTACCATGTGCATGAATGATTTTATGATCTTTCATGATAATCCCCACATGGATAATGTCTCCTTCATTATTATCAAAAAAAGCTAGATCACCAGGTTCACTTTCTTCAATAAAACTAAGGGCATCTCCTAGAGATGCTTGTTGAGAGGCATCTCTTAAAATATTGAAACCATTCAGTTTATAAACCATTTGTACAAACCCAGAACAGTCAATTCCGAAAGGCGTTTTACCTCCCCACAAATAGGGCGTGTTGAGGTATAAAATAGCAGTATCGATAAGCTTAGTTTTATCTTTAAGCCCAACCGAAGCTGTACCCTCAAATGTATGCTTTAAATAAGACAGTCCATTAAGTGTAGCCCCCAGCAAAATAGGGTGTAAGTGTTGTTTTTGAGTGGAGATAAAATCCACTAAATCTGTAGACATTAACGGATCTGACTTGTGAAGTATTTTGTAGTCTACTTCGTTAATAAATTGAAACTGTTTATTATCGATCCATCCTTCGTATTTATCAAATCCTAAACGAATGCGACTCCATGATTTACGGTGCTCTAAGACTTTAAAATGGTCGCCATAGAGTACTTGTGAAATTAATTCACTAGTATCAGAAGCTTCAGATCTTAAAGCGACAACGCTTAGGTCGCATAGGCCGTATTGCATTTACTATATATTTCGTTCTAGGATGAGTGCCGAAGCACCGCCGCCGCCATTACAAATTGCCGCTGCTCCAATTTTTCCATTATTTTGTTCGAGTACACTAAGTAAAGTTACTACGATTCGAGCTCCAGAACAGCCTAGAGGATGACCTAAGGAGACTGCGCCTCCATTGACATTTACAATAGACTCATCTAAGTCTAGGAGTTTCATGTTCGCCAAACCTACAATCGAAAACGCTTCATTGAGTTCAAAGAAATCTACGTCTGAGATATCAATATTTGCTTTCGCCAAGGCTTTTGGAAGTGCTTTTGAGGGCGCTACAGTAAACCATTCAGGTTCTCTAGCGGCATCAGCATATCCTTTTATAGTTGCTAAAGGGTGTAGTCCTAATTCTTCAGCTTTGTCTCTACTCATAAGCACCAGTGCAGCAGCACCATCATTTATCGTCGATGCGTTTGCAGCTGTTACTGTTCCATCTTTGGTGAAAGCAGCACGTAAGCCTGGTATTTTTTCTATACGGACATTCGTATACTCCTCATCTTTATCTACAATGATTGGTTCTCCTCGTCGTTGTGGAACTTCAACTGGAATAACCTCCGAATCAAATTTCCCATCATTCCATGCGTCCGTAGAACGTTTGTATGATTGCATCGCAAAAGCATCTTGTTCTTCTCGAGTAAATTCATATTTTGAAGCACAATTATCAGCAAAAACACCCATAGCTTGATTTGCATAGGCATCCACTAAACCATCTTTTTGAAGTCCATCTTCTAAAGCGATTGGACCAAACTTCTGTCCTGAACGTGCATGTTGATAGTGCGGAATTGAACTCATGTTTTCCATACCACCCGCAACAATAATATCAGCATCACCCAAAGCAATTGATTGGGTGGCTTGCATAATCGTCTTCATGCCTGATGCACATACTTTATTTACTGTGGTGCAGGGAACAGAATCAGGAATACCTGCATTAATTGCAGCTTGCCTTGCCGGTGCTTGACCAGTGCCGGCTTGCACCACATTACCCATCAATACTTCATCAACAAGTTCGGGGCTTAAATTAATTTTTTTAAGAGCACTTTTAATAGCGATTCCTCCTAATTTTGGTGCAGAAATAGAAGATAAGCCACCTAGAAAACGCCCTATTGGGGTTCTTACAGCGGATACAATTACAACGTCTTTACTCATAGTTTAGAATTTAGTGGGGTTGATGCGAAAATAACTAAAATTTGGGATATATAAAGTAGGATTATCTTAATATAGAGAGAAAATGCACTTCTTTTTATTACTTTTGGATATTGTCATGAATAGAGGATTAAAAACAAGTTGCGTATTAAATTGTTTTTAGTTTGTTAATTAGATAATTTTAAAAACAATAAATTAAAACACATGAAGGATATAATGAACCTTTTTCATAAAAACCATTCCTTGATTTATAAGGTTTTTCTTTTCGTGCTCACCACTTTTGTGATTGTCTATTTGTTTCCAAAAAGTGGAACTTTCAGATATAGTTTTGAAAAAGGAAAACCGTGGCAATCCGAAAACCTGTACGCTCCTTTTGATTTTGCGATTAAAAAAACTACTGATGAAATCAATACAGAAAAACAGCAAATTGAACTACAATCTCCTATTTTTTTCGATATAGATACTGCTGTGGTTGCTGCAATTAAAAATGAATATACAACTGCGTTTGAGCGCTTATTTTTTGAGCTACCAAAGGATGAGATTAAGATCGATTTATACTATAAAGGGGGTGTGCTTTTAGATCAGATTTATCAAAGTGGTGTGCTTCAAAATAAATATGATTATACTCCAAGTCAGCAAATTTCTATTTTGGTAGATAAGACACAAAGTGGTGTTAAACGCTTCGATAGTTTTTTTCTTCAAACAGATTTAAAATCGTTTGTAGAATCTAGTATCTATACTTTGGGTTTAGACGCCTATAAGCAACGGTATTTAGCACTATTTTTTGATGTTGTAAAGCCCAATGCGCAATTAAACAAATCAATTACGCAGATTTCGCTAGAGGAACGTTTAAGCCAAATGAAATTAGTAAGAGGGCGTGTTGATAAGCAAACTCTAATTATCTCAAAAGGGGAAGTAGTTCAAGGCGATAAATATGTCGTTTTAAACTCATTAGTCTCTGAATATGAATCACAAGTTTGGACCGATTCAAATTATACCCTGGTTGTAACGGCATATACTGTATTGGTTTCGCTAGCATTATTGATGCTGTTGTTATTTATGAAAAAATATAGGATTGAAGTGTTTTCAAACAACACCAAAGTAACCTTCATATTTTTTAATATTGTTTTGATGGTGTTTTTAACCACATTGGTTGTCAACTTCAATTCGTCTTATATTTATATCGTCCCGCTTTGTATTTTGCCCTTAATTTTGAAAGCTTTTTTTGATGCGCGTTTGGGATTGTTTACGCATGTAATAACAGTTTTGTTATTAGGCTTTGTTGTAGCCAATAATTATGAATATATGTTTTTGCAAATAATAGCAGGAATTGTAACGATTCTTACAGTTTCGGAACTTTATAAACGGGCAAATTTATTTATATCTGTAGGTCAAATTACCTTAATATATATTATTTCTTACTTTGCATTTTTTGTAATTCACGAAGGAAGTATTGATAGTTTAAAATGGGAAACCTTTTTGTTATTTGTATTGTGTGGATTAGCAACGCTGTTTGTGCAACCACTAATCTATGTATATGAAAAACTTTTTGGGCTAGTTTCGGATGTATCCTTGTTAGAGTTGTCAGATACTAATTCTAAACTTTTAAAAGAGTTATCAGATAAAGCGCCAGGCACCTTTCACCACTCTTTAAATGTAGCAAACCTAGCAGAAGCTGCTGCCAACGAAATAGGAGCCAATACAATGCTTGTAAGAGTAGGAGCCTTGTATCATGATATTGGTAAGATGACTAATCCGACCTATTTCACCGAAAATCAATCTACAGGAATAAACCCACATGACGAGTTATCTCCAAAGGAAAGTGCACAAATAATAATCAACCATGTTATTGATGGTATAGAACTTGCAAAGAAAAATAATTTACCAGATCGAGTAATTGATTTTATTAGAACGCATCATGGAACAAGTGTTGTTTATTATTTTTATAACAAACAGTTAGAAGCAAATCAAGATTTTGACGCTGCTGATTTTGCCTATAATGGCCCTAACCCATTTAGTAAAGAGACTGCTATTCTGATGATGTGTGACAGTGTCGAAGCGGCTTCAAAGAGCTTAAAAGACCCGACATCTACCAAAATCAATAGTTTTGTGGAAACAATTTTATCCAAACAAATGGAATCGAATCAATTTTTAAATGCCAATATTACATTTAAAGAAATTGAATCTATTAAGAAGGTGTTGAAGCAAAAGTTGGCCAATATGTACCACTTGCGTATAGAATATCCGGATTAAATTAAAAATCCTTACAAAAAAGTAAAAAAATAGTTTGCGTTCTAGATAATGAAAAGTTACATTTGCAACCGCAATTTTAATTGCGCAAGTTCATTTAATTGGAGAGGTGCCAGAGTGGTAATGGAGCAGATTGCTAATCTGTCGACGGGTAACTGTCGCCAGGGTTCGAGTCCCTGTCTCTCCGCAATAAGTAAATTAACAATAGATAATCAATTCGGGGTGTAGCGTAGCCCGGTTATCGCGCCACGTTTGGGACGTGGAGGCCGCAGGTTCGAATCCTGCCACCCCGACTAAAGTGTTTTCGTTTATACGTGGACACTTTTAAAATTAATAGAATGTCTATTGTTTATTTTTTTTAGAATTCTTAATTTATTAAGAATAAATTTGATAACCAATTCGGGGTGTAGCGTAGCCCGGTTATCGCGCCACGTTTGGGACGTGGAGGCCGCAGGTTCGAATCCTGCCACCCCGACACTATGGTCGCATAGCTCAGCTGGATAGAGCACCTCCCTTCTAAGGAGGCGGTCCTAGGTTCGAATCCTAGTGCGATCACTTAAAACCTTACTAGAAATAGTAAGGTTTTTTTGTTTGTATAAAGGTCGTTTGTTTTTATGTTTTTTACGTTTATTACGATAGCGTATTCACATTTTAGACTGAAACACTATAAATTTTAAGCCCCATTATTCAATCAATCGTTGTAAATGCCAACGTTGTTGTTGTCCATACGTTCTGTATTCCTCTTGAAGTTGTTATAAGCCACGTTTTGTGGCGTGAGAATGGTTTTTTTTAACTGAATGAATTACAACGACTCAGCTAAACTCCGTATCAATGCAGTTCAAGAAGTTAGAAAAAAAGCTTTAGTTTATATACTTCGCTTTTATTCGGATGTCATTTTCTTTGAATGCCCCTGAGCCAAAATCCTCAAAACAAAGTACAGTGAGGCTACTATTGGGAATCATTTTTCTAGCCTCTCTAAAATCTTGATTAATTTTTGATAGATTTTCAAAAAAGGAAACTTGAGTTTTTTCAAGATCTAGTAATTCGATTGTTTCCCCTTTCTGAACCTCTATTGAAACGATTAATTTTTTAGCTCCTTCGTTGTCTTCATCTATAGAAAGATTGTAAGAGTTAACAATTTTCGATAATTCAGGTAATGAATAAATAACTTCATTAACATCAGTAGGGCTTATGTTTGCTCCAAAAAACGACACGGTCATGTCTGCTCTACCGTAGTGTAACAATAATGGTAAATCTGTTTGAGGTTTTGCTAATTCGTCAAGACTGATATTCAAACTTTTTAAAATCGAGTAGAGGTCTTTAAGAGATAATGTATGACCTCTATCATGTATATTATACCTGATTTTAGGCGCTATATAATCAGGGCGACCGATTGTAACAATTAATTCTCCAGCTTCAGATGACTCAATTAAAAAGTCTGTTGGATTATATTGAAAAATCATTGGAAGTGCACCAGTATGTTTTAATATCTTTGATTGTAAAGATTGATTTGAACGCAGTAAGCGTCTAAGGCTTATAGTAAAATCATTTTCTGCCGAAATATTTAATTCTAAATCGGATGCTCCCAAAGAACTGTAGGCTTTTTTAATGCCTTTTTGAAATAGATAATCCCGCATTCCTTCTGACATCGATTCCCCTCCAAAAATGAAAGCAATGTTAAATTTATCCCACTCTATTTCTGAATTATCAACCAAATATTTTAGAAAGGGAGGGTAGCCCATTATTACATAGTTATGATTTTTTCCAAATTGTTTAAGGGTATTTTCAATTTTTTCTTTTTCAGGTCCCAAAGATTTTAGTTTTGAAAAAGAGACACAACTCATAGTCACATTGACTCCAGTAGCCCAAGGGCCTAATGCGAAAGCATTAATGACAAATAGAGGCTCTTTTCCGACCAAGGTTCGCATTCCAAACTCAATCATTTTAGCATTTCGTTTCCTTTCTTTCAAGCCTCGAACCCAGTTGGTAGCTGTGCCACTGCTCCCAGAGGATTCATCAATAATTATATTTTTAATTGGAATTTTTCCTCCTACACATCTAGCATCAATAGAAAACTTTTTAATATAATTTTCTTTATCAATTTCTGGAATTTCGTGTATGTTGGGTAGCAGTCCGCTAAACGAAGGTTTCGAAAAATTATGGGCTTTTAAAAATGATTTGTAAGCGGGTACTCTTCTTTTTGCTTTGATAAACTCTGAATACGCCCGCGCTTTACTATTAAAAGTCCTAATTTTATTTATTCCTGGAATGTATATAAATCTTATGGTAAAATTTGATAGCATTAATGGTTTTCGATGGAGCTCAATTAACCAAGCGTAGATTAATATAATTATATGTCTCATGCTTTGATTACTATTTGATTTGTACTTAATCTAAAACTTCTTGTCGGAATTTTGCTATACCCTGCGCGAAAAATCATCCATATTTTTTTGGAATTTTCTGGGGTAGTCAATTTATCAATGATTTTCTTATTGGCATTTGCGTTTGTAATTAACGACCCAAATGGGTGAATGTAGGCGTTTTCATCGGTCATTATCAACCAATTTCTAGCAAACATTCTTCCAGATTGAATCCATTCTGCGGTAGTGTTAAATTGGCCTCCAAACCAACATATAGTACTAGTCCCCTTAAACGTTGACATGTAATATTTTTTCAATAATTTTTTACGAAACCCTTTAATCCATCTGTTATGGTTTCTAAAAATAGATTTTGTCAATCCTCCCGAAAAGCCCATACACTTTGTCCAAAGGCCATCTTTATGCGTTTTAGCCTCTTTTTTACTGTATCGAAATAAACGGTCAAGTTCATCCCTAGTTGGCTTTGAAGCTAAATCTTCAAATAAGGTTTCTTCATTTAAGTTTACTACAAAATCGACGATCTCTTTATCTTCTGAGTAAAAAAAATCTTGGCCAAATTTTCGAGCTTCTTTTTCCAAGCGTTGAATGGTGTTTTTATTAAGACTATCGCCATTATAATCTGTGCGAGATGTTCTTCTTTCAAAAATTAATTCTTTATTTAGTTCCTCTTTTTCTTGTGTTGAAACCAGTCTAAGCGTAGCAAACAGTGTAGTTTTAGTTGATTGAGTTGAAACGGGGTTATGTATTTTATCTATTATTACTTTATAGCCAAATGGAGCTGCGGCGATTGAAAGATGTTCAATAAATACGCCTAAAGCTACAGTTGTAAATATGGATTCTGGATCTTCTACTGGAAGTAATCGTTCAGGGTTGTAAAAAAGTTCTGCTTCGTTTTCTGAAATTATTTTCACTTGATGGGGTTGCAGGTTGTGAATGGTTGGGGCCCAACGTGCAACTTCTATCAGTTCTCTCCAGTTAGGAGGGACTGAAGAAGTTATTTTAGTTAATGACCACAACTGTTGGAACGGGTTAGATAATACGATAAAGTATAATCCATTCATTGTTTTTTTTATGAATTCTCGTCTCGAATTAATTAGCTCTAATTTTTTTGGTTATTTTCTTTTGTAAAATAATAATTTATAAATAAAAACGGAAACAAATCTTAAAAAATATTGATTTGCCTTCTCTGCTCTAGAGTAGGAGAGTGAAGTCGAGCTATTTTATAGAAGGTTTAATTAAAAATCACAGAAGTGTGAGGCTTTTTTGCTTGTATTAAGCACATATTATATGGTAATTTAATGCCTTAAATAAGTACAAGTTTTATAAGAAATGGTACCAAATTTATTTTGGAGCATAACTACTTATAGCTGAATCCAAAACTTCTAACCTTTCAAATGACATTGTTTTGGTTTTAAAATTAACATATAAATCCATCTGATCGGCATAATGTGGACTTTCAGGTCTTCGACTATTTCCATATGAAATAACAGATTCATAGTATGTTTTAGTAGGCGTAAAGCGCACCAATCCAATATAAGATTCACCATGTGTGATCTTTATTTTTCCATCTTTATAAGGCGTTCCTCGCATTGCCGTAATGACATCCGGTAAGCCAAAGATCGGCAGTACTTTTTCCCCTCTCACGAGCTTTTGAAAATCGCCTAAGCGAACGCGTTCACTATTAAAATGTGTCAACATATAAGCCTTTGTAGTTTTTAAGGCTTCAAATAATACATCAGCAGTAAAAACCCCATCTTCAGGAAGTTCATCAAAAAAGGGTCCAAGTTGATAATACAGTAATGCATATGCTCCAGCACCATAAGACTCTGGATTGGTAATGCGATCCCAATTTTTAATAGTAGATAATAGCGCACTAACTTCAGGGTAGTCTTCCGTTTTCATTTCAAACAATGGATTCAAGTCCATATAATTATAACTTAAAGGCGTAGGTAATTGGTGGTCATATTTGATACGTTTGAAACGCTCATAATCAATATGATCTTTTTCTTCAAGTAAATGGAGTAGGCGAGTAGAGCGGTTATTGTCATAGGTTTCAAAATTCATGGCACTAGCAAAATCTTCTGCTTTAGGATTGTCTAGCGCTCCCGAAGACTTAAATGGACTGTGATTTGCGTTATACACAAATCCTGATTTTGGACTAATCACTTGCGGTAGTTCTTTAATCGAGTAATAGGTATTCCAAAGCGTTTTATGGGTGTTTCCAGGAACAACATCTGTCCAATCATAGCCTTCATTTCGAATGGGAATTTTACCATTAGAAATATAAAAAATAGTATCGTTTCTATCCGCATAACCAATGTTATAACCCGGTAATGCTTTCATTTCTAAGGCTTCATAAAATGCTGTAAAATTGGTTGCTTTGTTCATGTGCCACCACTGTTCAACAGCATTAATATTTGATGTGCTAGGCGTACGAACCGAATATACGCCTGTTTTATTTTTTAGGGTTGGCCCATAGATGCTTCTGTAAAATTTCTTCTTAATTGGAATCTTAATCCCAAGAAGCTTGAGGTAAATTTTAGCTTTAAATTTTTCTAACATATATGGCTTTCCATCAACCATATAAACGTTTTTTTTATGGGGATGCATTTCTAGAGCATATACATCTGCTTTGTCGGGATAATTAACTGTATGTGTCCAGCCTAAGAATTCGTTAGCTCCCGTAAACAGACAAGGAGACCCAGGAAAGGTCGCTCCAATAATATTGGTGCCTTCCTCACTCACTAGATGTGCTTCATACCATGACGTTGGACCCTCTAAGGGTTGGTGGGTGTTAATAGCTAAAAACGTTTCATCTGATTGGGTTCGACTACGACTAATAGCAATAAGGTTAGAACCTTTGGTGTCCTGTTCAATTTCATAAGGCCATGACAAATTGTTGTTCACAATTCCACTGACAAGATTAGCTGCGCCATTTGAAATAAATAATTGAAGTTGTGTGTACTGAAGTAATTTTTGAGGAGTAACTGGAAACAGTGAAGATTCTAGGATTTCATCGGGATGTTTTTTAGCAAATGCATTTAACCCTTCAGTAAAACCCTGAAGTAATTTAATAAATTTTGGATCGAGGGTATGAAACTGTTCGTTTACTGTTTTTTTAGACTGAATCAGTTGCGCGAGAAAATCAGCAGAAGCACCTTTAAGCCCTATAAATTTACTCAACAAACCATTGCCAGCGAGATAGGCTTGCTGAATGGTTTTAAAATCATCTTCGGCTTGAGCCCACGCAAATCCATAAGCTACTTCAGCATCAGTAGTTGCATAAATATGTGGTACACCATATGAATCTCTCACAATTTCAATAGCGTCTGGATTAATTTGGGAGTAAATATTAAATGTAGTGATTAAAAATAAAAGTGCAAGCGTGGTGTTTTTCATAAGAAACGTAAAGAGTAATATTAGTTTTAATTTTTTAAATACAGCTTAAAAATTTAACTTGGTTTTTGTCAAATACTAAAACATAAATATAAAAATTAGATTGTATAGAATAGTCTGTTATGTTATTTATTATTCAAATACATATTATTTTATTCATAACATTAATGCGTCTTTTGCTATAAATAAATAAGATTATTACAATAAATAGTTGATAGACTACAAAAATTTAATTTTTGTGCCGCAAACATATTAAGTAGAACCAATTACTGTTTTTTTTTAGTATTTTAGTGTCATGTTAACCACATAGTTTTTAATATGAAATCAATATTATTTTTGTTTGCAATTTTAAATTTAAACCTTTGTCTAGGACAAGTTGATAATACGTTTTGGTTTGTAGCTCCAGAAGCGAATCAATCTCACGGAGACCGTCCAATATTTTTTCGATTTGCGAGCCTAAATGAATCCACAACAATCACAGTATCTCAACCTGCAAATCCGGATTTTGAAAATATTCAATTTACGCTTGAGCCAAATAGTGCCTATGAGCTTGATGTTACAACTTGGATAGATACGATCGAAAACAAACCTGCTGATGAGGTTTTAAACTTTGGAATTAAAATTGAAGGCACCAAAGACTTCATGGCCTATTATGAAATTAACCCAATTTGTCGTTGTAATCCGGACATATTTGCTCTTAAAGGAAAAAACGCATTAGGAACGTCTTTTATAACGCCGTTTCAAACGTTTTTCAAAAATTCAAGTAATTATGCTTCGGGTATAAATATTGTGGCTACTGAAAACAATACAGATGTAACTATTTTACCAAGTCAAGAGGTCGTGGGGCATGCAGCTGGGGTTCCATTTGATATTACCTTAGACAAAGGAGAAACCTATTTAGTAGAGGCTTCTCGCACATCCGACAGCCAGCACCTAACGGGGTCAACAGTGTCTTCAGATAAACCTATCGCTATCACAATTCACGATGATTCATTGTCTGGACAACCGTATGGTGGATGTATGGATATTGCTGGGGATCAACTCATACCTGTTAATTTGATTGGACAAGAATATATTGCTATTAAGGGGTATTTGAATGGAGAAGATAAAATTTATGTTGTTGCCCAGGATGATGCTACTGAAATTTCTGTAGATGGTCTAGTGGTGAGCACTATAAACGCATTGGAAACGTATGAAATTACACTTTCCAATCCATCAGCTTATATATACACGTCAAACCCTAGCTATGTTTTGCATGTCACGGGATTTGGATGTGAACTAGGAGAAGCAGTTTTGCCTCCAATAGAATGTACAGGCTCTACCGATGTGTCATTTGTAAGGTCAACCAATGAGTTTTTCGCACTAAATATCTTAGTTCCAACAGGAGCTGAAGGCGGTTTTACAATAGATGGCGATAGTAGTATTATTCAAGCGAATGATTTTTCATCTGTGCCGGGATCCAATAACAACTGGCAATTTGCACAGATAAATCTGTCTAGCTCAATAACGCAAGGGGCTGCAAAACGCGTCTATAATTCTATGGATCGTTTTCATTTAGGACTCATACACGGCGGTGGTTCATCAGGCTGTCGTTATGGATATTTTAGTGATTTCGCGAAGTTCGACGCTAGTTTCACGGCCTCAAATGATGTGTGTGAAGGCGATTCAATTTTATTTACGGCACCGTTTTACGACAATGCCACCTACACTTGGACTGGACCTAATGGGTTCAGCTCAACAGAACAAAATCCTGTAATAGAAGTGGGTACAATTGAATACCAAGGAGCCTATAACCTCGATATAACGATAGATGAAGATTGTGTAAGCTCTAGTACTAGTGATGTTGGAATTTCAGAACGCCCGGATGAATTTGAGTTTTCTAGTATTTCTATATGTGATTACTCGACTTTAAACGACCTGGTAATCGAATTCCCATCTTCTGTTTGGTTCGACAGCGAGGATTCGGTAATTCCGTTGAGTGTAAATACAACACTAGTAGCTGGTCAAGTGTATTATGCAGTATATACCAATACCAATCAATGTTACAGCTCTACTAAAGTATCTGTAACACTCGGTTGTTTCCCTATAGTTCCAAATGCCTTTTCTCCCAATGGAGACGGTTTTAATGATTATTTTAATATTAGTTCCCTTTATGATGTTTATTTAAAACATGAGCTTAAAATTTACAACAGGTATGGTAAGTTAATTTTCAATGGCGATAACTCCAATAAATGGGATGGCTCTTCAAATGTGCAATCACAATCAACAAATAAAGTTCCCGTAGGCACTTACTTTTATTACCTGTCCTTAAATAATGAAGCAAAAGATGTTATTTCTGGGTATGTATATGTGAATTATTAGAAACGTAAAATACATTATAATTAATTAGTAGAACTAATCTCAATTTATTAAGAGTAACAACTATCTATTAGTATTTAATTAACTAATTTATTGCATTAAAATGACTTAAAAGGTTAAAATAATTATAATACATCATTTTGTTTTATTTTTTTAACAAAAAATTAAACAAAAATTACAATAAATATTATTTTTTTGTGCTCTAAATAACTTTACATCTATGAAAAATTTATTGAATAATTACAAACTACTAATCCTACTATTTGTGGGTCTTATGACGATTTCTTGCAGTGACGACGATGATACACCTGTCTCAAACCCAGAATTGGGAACTATTGTTGAAATAGCGATAGATACTCCCGATTTAAGTAATTTGGTTGCTGCACTTGGAGCTGCCGATGGAGATTTAGTTACGACTTTAAGCGGTGGAGAATTTACGGTACTAGCACCTACAAATGCTGCCTTTGAAACATTTCTTTCTGAGAACGGTTTTGCAACTTTAGGGGATGTACCAACTGATATATTAGCTAATATTTTGCTCAATCATGTCATTTCAGGATCGGTTAGTTCCACCGATTTAGCGACTCTTGATGCGGGGTATTCTACGACTAATGCAACCAACGCTGATGGTGACAAACTAAGTATATACTTTAATACGTCAAACGGAGTTGTCTTTAATGGAGTTTCTAGTGTTGCCGCAGCAGATATTACTGCTTCAAATGGGATTGTTCATGTGGTAGATGCTGTTATTGGACTTCCAACAGTTGTAACATTTGCAACAGCCGATCCTACATTTGAAACGCTAGTTGCCGCCTTAACTAGAGAAGATCATCAAGAGGACTTTGTATCCATATTATCGTCTTCTGACGAACCAGCACCACTTACTGTGTTTGCTCCAACCAATGCTGCTTTTGGAGATTTACTTTCTTTCCTTGGTTATAGTACATTGGCCGAAATCAATTTAGGTTTGCTAGAAAATGTCTTAGGAATGCATGTTGTTCCAGAAGCTAATGTGAGATCAGGCGATTTAACCGAAGGGATGGAAGCTGTAACTGTTGCGGATGAAACCATTACATTTTCCTTAACCACAGCACCAAATATCACAGATCCAAATGGGTTTGTATCCAATATCATTGTTGTTGATGTTCAAGCTATGAACGGAGTAGTTCATGCCGTAGATAAAGTTATTTTACCAGCGGTTGATTGATAGTCAATAAACCCAAATAGGAACAATACAAAAAAAGCCGAGACACTTGTCTTGGCTTTTTTATGTTTCCTTCATTTGCTCAGGGACCAAAGGGTTCATGATTTTGAAATTATCGTGTTATAAGTTTAAATTCCATTAAATTTGTAATTATAAACACTATAAACAAAAATAGTAATGGCTTTTAATATTGTACTCGTAGAACCAGAAATCCCTAATAACACTGGGAATATAGGCCGCTTGAGTTTGGCTTCTGGATCTGTTTTACATTTGGTTAAACCCTTTGGCTTCGAGTTAAGTGACACCAGACTCAAAAGAGCTGGATTGGATTATTGGAAACATATTACCGTAAAGATATATGAAAGCTTAGATGAATTTTTGGCCATTAATAATGATAAGAGTATGGTTTTTCTGTCGAGCGCCGCAGATAAGAGCTATGTTTCTATTGATTATAAAGATGAGCTGTTTTTTGTGTTTGGAAAAGAATCTGTTGGTTTGCCAAAAGCGTTAGTAGCTGATCACGCAGATAAGCTCTACAAAATCCCCATTCACAGTCCGCATGTAAGAAGCTTAAACTTAGCCAATGCCGTGAGTATTGTGGTGTTTGAGGGGCTACGAAGTTTAGCCGATTCAAAAAGTGGCTAACCGACACTCAATTACTAATTTTTTATTTTTAGAAGTTGTAAAAAATAAATACAAATCTCCACCATCGTTGAGTTTGAATAGCTTTTTGAGAGTTTCAATTTTTTCTGAGAAATTCCGTGTTTTTACATTGGCTTTTAGGCCGCCAATCATTTTTTTTAAAGGTTTCTTTTGATAGGGATGGGCATTAGAAATCTCATATATTTTTCCTGGGAAATTTTCTAATCGTTCATCGCTAGTATACAAATGCGTGTGAGTATCGAGTTTATTCAACTTAAATTTTTCAGAAATTAATTGAAACGCACCAGACTTCATCACCGCAGCATTCGGTTCATACAAGTACTGCTTTGGTTGGCTGTAACGCGCTTCCGCCGTTTCTTCTTGATTTAATTCAAAGGAAAACTGTTCATCGCCTCTAGGATTAGTATTGAGCGTATGAACGATCGCCATGCCATCAAAGCCTTTTTTCTGATGAAACAACAGCTCCTTCACCTCGTTTTTAACAGCAATCACGTAAATGTTTTTCACATGCTTCAAGGCCTCTAATCCAACACTAATGTCGAGCATTGGCGACATTTTAATGAGCACATTAGTAGCATATTTTAAAAATAACCCTTGAAAAGTTTTTACATTTGGGCTGCAATCTTCAATCAAGAATTTTTTATTTTTTTGAGAATCGCGTCGTGAGGGATCAACATACATCCAATCAAAATTTTGCTGATGTGATTTTAAAAACTCAATCCCATCAATACACTGAGATTCAATGTTTGTTATTTCTAAAACCTTGAAATTATGTGCAGCAATTTCTGCTAATTCAGGGTTCATTTCACAGTGAACAACGGTCTTAAATTGTTTAGAAAAATAATAACTATCCACGCCAAATCCACCTGTTAAGTCTACAATAGATTGACCTTGCAAAAGTTCACTTTTAAGCTGTGCAGCAGTTTCGGATGAGGTTTGTTCTATGTTTAATTTGTTAGGATAATAGATGCCAGGCGTTTTAAACCAAGTTTTTAATTTTAATTCACACTTTTTCTTCGCTTCAATTTGCCCGATGATTTCTTTAATATCAATACCTTCAAAAAGACTGCCTTTTAAAATTAAAGTATGAATATTGGAGTTTATATGCGTCGTTATAAAATCTTGTAGTTCTGTATTTAAGAGTGTTTTATTCACAATAATGTTTAAAGCGTAGCGGTTATTTTTTTAGTAAATTCATACAACGCAATACTTGTGGCTTGCACGACATTCATACTGCTGTTTTGTCCATACATTTCAATGTGAACGGTGTGGTCACAACAGTCCAAAAGTGAGGCTGATACGCCATGACTTTCATCACCAATAATAAATGCAATCTTAGCATTTTTTGGTAAGTTGATTTCAGAAACTGGTCTACTATGGTCAGTAATTTCAAGGGCTATTAGAGTGTAGTTTTGAGACTTTAAGTCTTCAATTTTTTCTTCAAGGGTTTCAAGCTGTTCAAATGATACTGCTTGTTCAGTTGCTCTAGATGTTTTTGTGAATTTCCGTCCCAGTTCTACAACTGGACCGCCTAAAATTAAGTGTGCAACGCCAAAGGCATCAGCAGTTCTGAACAAGCTGCCTAAATTGGCTGCATGCGATACATTATCACTTATTAAAATAATAGGAAAACCTTGCTTTGTAAACTTAGAAGTGTAATGGTTTAATTGCATAGAGGGTCTAGTTTTCAAAGGCGTATTTAATAATATTCGCCCCCATTTTTAAGGCTTTTAAACGCACTGATTCAGGGTCATTGTGAACGCTTGCATCCTCCCAGCCATCGCCCAAATCACTTTCATAGGTGAATAACAACACCAATTTACCTTCGTGAAAGTACCCCAATGCTCTAGGTGCTAATCCATCGTGTTCGTGAATTTTTGGTAGCCCTTTAGGGAATAAAAATTCCGTAGTATATATAGGATGATTTAAGGGGATTTCAGTCATTTTCTTATCCGGAAACACTGTCTTTAAGGCCTCTAAAACATAAGGTTTCATACCGTAATTATCATCAATATGTAAAAATCCTCCAGACAATAAGTAGTCTCTTAAGTTTTTTGAATCAGACTCAGAAAACACCACATTTCCATGACCTGTCATATGAACAAAAGGATATTCAAAAATTGCAGGACTCCCAATTTCTATACTATGGGGTTTGGCGTCCATAGTAGTATTAATAGTTGTGTTACAAAACGCAATCAAGTTTTTTAAAGCTGTTGGGTTGCTATACCAATCCCCGCCGCCATCATATTTTAAAACGGCTAAATTTTGACTTTCACAAAAGTGAATTCCAAAAACTAAAATGAGATATAGATACAGTTTATTCATTACAAAGTTGAATAGTGTGACAGGCCACGATTCCAGCAGTTTCAGTACGAAGTCTTGACGCCCCTAAAGATACAGGAATATAGTGTTGTTTTAAAGCTGCTTCAATTTCTTTAAGACTAAAATCCCCTTCTGGGCCAATTAATATGGTAATGGAAGTACCGGGTTTAATTTGATCTTTAAGATTTAACTTTTCATCGTCTTTACAATACGCAATATACTGCGACCCTTGCTGAGGTGTTTTTATAAATTCAAAAAAAGAGATCGCTGGAGCCAGTACTGGTAAATAGGAGTGAAGTGATTGTTTCATCGCAGATTGTAAGATTTTTTCAAACCGTTCTGTTTTGATCACTTTTCTTTCGCTATTTTGACAAATAATAGGTATGATTTGATCGACACCAATTTCAGTTGCTTTTTCTATAAACCATTCATAACGATCGTTCATTTTTGTGGGTGCGACAGCAAGATTAATTTTATAAGGTCTTGGTGCTTCAAAGTTTGAACTTAAAATGTTAACCACACATTTGTTGTGGTTTGGAATCACTACTTCTGCCTCAAACATCCACCCTTTTCCATTGGTAATTTTCAGCAAATCACCTGTTGATTTACGCAATACTTTTACAATATGTCTACTTTCATCTTTTGAAAAATCAAACGTCTTTGCAGTCGATTCGAGTTCGGAGTTGTAAAATAATTGCATCTAGTTTATAGTTTAAGTCGGGCAGTAGCCATGATAGATTGATCTGCAAAATCTTTCTCTAAATATTTTAAATAGCCCACAATAGAAATCATAGCGGCATTATCGGTTGTGAATTCAAAAGCAGGAACGAAAGTTTCCCAGCCGTATTGAGATTCTGCTTGTTTCAAAGCACTTCTAATTCCTGAATTTGCAGAAACACCGCCACCAATTGCAATGCGATTAATTCCCGTTTCCTTGACCGCTAATTTTAGCTTATCCATTAAAATTCCCACAATAGTATATTGTATCGACGCACACACATCATCTAGATTTTCCTCAATAAATTGAGGGTTTTCTTTCAACTGCTTTTGTATGAAATATAAAATACCTGTTTTTAAACCTGAAAAACTAAAATTGAGTCCAGCTACTTTTGGTTTGGTAAATGTAAATGCTTTAGGGTTTCCTAGTTTTGCACGTTTGTCAATTTCGGGACCAGCAGGATAGCCAAGCCCTAGAATTTTACCACTTTTATCAAATGCTTCTCCAACCGCATCATCAATAGTTTCTCCGATTACCGTCATTTTAAAATAAGCATCGACACGAACAATTTGAGTATGTCCTCCAGAAATGGTCATTGCTAAAAAAGGAAAATCAGGTTTTTCATACCCATCTTTTTCAATAAAGTGCGCTAAGATATGCGCTTGCATATGGTTAACATCTATTAAAGGAATATTTAAACCATAAGCTAAAGATTTTGCAAATGATGTGCCTACTAGTAAAGATCCCATTAAACCAGGGCCTTGTGTAAAGGCAACAGCATTTAGGTCTGAAGTGGAAATCCCTGCTTGTTTGATGGCCTGATCAACTACAGGAACAATGTTTTGTTGATGTGCTCTAGACGCTAATTCAGGAACTACGCCGCCATACTTTTGATGGATGGCTTGGTTGGCAACAACATTACTCAGTGTTTTTCCATTACACAGAACAGACGCCGCAGTGTCATCACAGGACGATTCAATTCCTAGTATGTATATATTTTTTGAACTCATTAAGATCATTTAGTTATAATAATCGTTTTTTTAATAACAAATTAAACGACTATCTTTATCCTTTAATTGGATTACTGCAAAGAAATAAAAAAATTAGCACTAAAATAAATGCTTTGAGTAGTTTAAGTCTTAAGACGGTTAGTAAAATTATAAATAAAACAACAACTTTAGCGTATCAAGAACTATTTTAAAATATGTATAAGATTTATAGCAGCTTTGATGTTGCTTTTCTTGCTATCGATAGTGGTGTTTTCTATTCCCAGTGTACAAACACGTTTAGGGACTTATGCAACTACTAAAGTAAATAAAACATACGGGACAGATATAAGAATTGAAAAAGCAGGCCTTCGGTTCAATGGCGATGTAGCGCTTAAAAACATATTAATTAAGGATCATCATGAGGAAACCTTAATTTCTGTAGCAGAATTAAACACTTCTATAATTAGTTTTGCAAAAATTGCAGAAAATAAACTCACATTTGGCGCCATTGATTTGTTTGGTTTTTATTTCAATATTAAAAAGTATTCGGGAGAAAATGACACGAATTTAGATATTTTTGTCGATAAATTTGATAGAGATAACCAAAGGACAAAAACTAGCGATTTTCTTTTGTCTTCGAGTACTGTTACTGTGCATACTAGTAATTTTTCATATGTTGATGAAAACTTAAACACTCCACTTATTTTGGATTTACATCAGCTTAATTTGCAAGCTTTAGATTTTTTAATTCTAGGAAAAAACATCACAGCATCCATTACAGCTTTAAATTTTAAAGATTCTAGAGGGGCAACACTTAAAAACCTCCAAACGAATTTCTCCTATTCTTTGACCCAAATGAAGTTTGATGAACTAAAAATTAAAAGTAAAAACTCATTAATAGTTGGTACACTTCAGTTTGATTATAATCGCGCAGATTTTGAAGACTTTTCAAACAAAGTTAAAGTTTCTGGGTTTTTTAAGAATAGCAATTTAGACTTAGAAGAACTCAATGTGTTTTATAATGAATTTGGATCGTTTCAAAAAGCGGTTCTAAATACTGCTTTTTCGGGAACCTTAAACAATTTATTTTTCGATACATTCAATTTAAAAACCTCACGAAATACTTCTGTAAACGGAAAACTCAAATTTAAAAATTTGTTTAATTCTACCGTTAATAGCTTTGAAATGGATGCAGATTTTAAAAGCATATCGTCCACGTATACAGATTTAAAAGCAGTATTACCTAGAGTCTTAGGTGCTAGTATATCATCGAGTTTCGAAGCTTTGGGTCGTTTTGATATTCAGGGTACTGCCAAAGTTTCTAAGCAAACTATTGAAACTGTTATGGATATTGAAACGGAGCTGGGAGCTCTTTTTGTGGATTTAAATCTAGATCAAATTGAGTCATTAGATAATGCGTTATATGTTGGTCAAGTTCAATTTACAGATTTTGACATGGGGCGCTTTATTAAAGAACCAAAAATGGGATTGATAAGCTCAAATTTGAATGTCGAAGGGCGTGGGTTTAATAAAGAAACTATTAATTCTAATATCAAAGGGAAATTTGATTCGTTTACATTTCAAAACTACATCTATTCTGATTTGGAAGTTTCTGGAGTGGTTAAAAATAAAATTTTTAATGGGCAATTAAATATTACTGACCCTAATCTAGAGTTTAGTTTTGAAGGCCTAGTTGATTTTTCAGAAAATGAAAATATTTATGACTTTTCAGCGACTATTCCTCATGCAAATTTAAATGCTTTAAATTTTGTCAAACGGGATCGTATTTCTGTTTTGAATGGGCAGGTGATTATGGACATGCGAGGCACTAGCATCGATGATGTGTATGGCACTATTAAATTTAAAAACACACTGTATCAAAACCAAAATGATAGTTATAATTTTAAAGACTTTGAAATCACATCATCTTTTGATGCTAACAGTGAAAGAACTATAAGAGTAAATTCGCCTGAAATTGTACAAGGTAATTTAAAAGGAAAATTTGCGATTAAAGAAGTCCCAAATTTATTGCGAAACGCCTTTGGTGATATTTATACTAAATACAAGCCTTATCAAGTTAACGATAGCCAGTATTTTAATTTTAATTTTAAAATTTACAACAAAATTGTCGAGATTTTCTCTTCACAATTAAAATTAGGTTCTAACACCTTCACTAAAGGAAGGGTTGAAAGCGACCCTAAAAATTTCAAGCTAACCTTTAGGTCGCCAAATATCAAACTTGAAGACTTTTTTGCTCGTCAAATTGAAGTCCAACTCATAAATGACAACCCTTTGTTTAATTCTTATATTGAGGTAGATAGTCTGGCAACTCCATTTTATAACGCCTCTAAATTTAGTTTGATTAATGTCACTTTAAATGATACCCTTTATGTAAAGTCAGAGTTTAACGGTGGGAAAAATTCATCAGATAAATTTGATTTAAACTTATTTTATACCATTGACGATGCCGATAAATCTGTGGTTGGTATAAAAAAATCGTATGCCAACTTTAAAAATACACCTTGGCTTATAAATGGGGCTCAAGACAAGCAAAACAAAATTGTATTTGATAGAGCGTTTGAAGAGGTGATTTTTGATAATATAAATATGTCTTATGAAAATGAAGAAGTTCTATTAAACGCCGCTATTCAAGGCACTCAGAACAAAAATATAACTGTTGAATTTAAAAATGTTGATTTAGCTAAGGTCACGCCTGAAATAAAAAATTTAAAATTAGGAGGTAATTTAAATGGGCAATTAAATATAAGTCAGTTGGAAAGTGTTTATCTGCCAAAATCCAATCTCACAATAGATAATTTAGCACTTAATGATTTTAATTTAGGGTCTTTTAAAGCTGCTATTAAAGGCAATCAATCTCTAACTAATTACGATGTAAATATAGCTTTAAAAGAAGGTGATGTTGAGTCGTTATCTGTTGTTGGATTACTTGATGTGTCTGGGGAAAACTCAGAACTTAATTTGGATATAAATTTTGATGACTTGATTTTAAATCCTTTAAATCCATTTGGAACGGATGTGATTACTAACATTCGTGGAGATATTTCAGGTTTTGCTAATGTTAGTGGTCGCCTTGAAAAACCACAAATAGAAGGGCGTTTAACGTTAAATAATGGAGGACTTGCCATTCCATATCTAAATGTTGATTATGAGTTTGTAAACAATTCAACAATCAAACTGCGCGAACAAAGTTTTATTTTTGAGCAAGCACTTATGGTAGACACGGACTACCAATCCCAAGTACTTCTTGACGGCAGTATTAGTCACAATAATTTCTCAAACTGGTCCCTAGATCTCAATTTTGAATCCGACCGTCTATTAGTACTTAATACTGATGAGCAAGACGAATCCATATATTATGGAACTGCTTTTGTAGATGGTTCTATTGACATTACAGGCCCTACTGATCAATTATTTATTGAAGCGAATGTTTCAACGTCCGAAGGTACAGTCTTTAAAATCCCATTGAACGACAATGAAATTTTGGCAGAAAACTCCTACATTCACTTTTTAAGCCCCAAAGAAAAATCAATTCAAAATAGTGGTCAGCCTTTACTAGAACAAGATGATATTAAAGGACTTGAGATGGCGTTTAATATGGATGTTAATGACAACGCTGAAATTGAAATTGTTCTTGATAAAAATACAGGCAGCTCAATTTTAGGGCGTGGAAATGGGAGTATGCTTGCGCAAATAAATACCAAAGGAAAGTTTCAAATGTTTGGAGATTTTATAGTGCTTTCAGGAATTTACAACTTTTCTTTTGGTAGAATTATACAAAAAAAATTCAAAGTGGTTAAAGATGGAACTCTAGGTTGGGACGGAAACCCACTTAGTGCCGACATCAATATTAAAGCGCTTTATGATGGCATAAGTGTGAACCCTTCTACACTTTTAGATAATCCAATCAATCAAAGTATCCCTGCTGAGGTTGAAATTCATTTAACTGGACAATTAGAACAGCCAAATTTAGACTTTGATGTTCGATTTCCAAGTGTTAATTCGACACTAAACAGTGAGTTGTCGGATCGATTGAGAGATAAAGATAGACGCCAATTTCAAGCCTTGTCTTTATTAGCAACAGGTGCTTTTAGGAGTGAACTAACTTTAGGTTCACAAGATGCTTTTGGTATTGTTTCAGATGGCGTTACCAATATTTTGAATGAACTTTTTGCAGACGATGATAATAAGGTTAAATTAGGGATTGATGTTGATTTAGGAGAAACAACTCCTGAATACGAATCGGATAGCCGTGTAGGAGTTACAGTGTCAACTAAATTGAGTGAAAACGTGCTCATAAATGGTAAGGTTGGAGTGCCGGTAGGTGGCGTTAGTGAAACCACCGTGGCAGGAGATTTTGAAGTGGAAGTTCTTCTTAATGAAGACCGTACTTTATCTCTTAAGTTTTTTAACCGAGAAAATAGTATTCAAAATTTTGGTGAACAAATTGGATATACCCAAGGGGTTGGTTTGTCTTATAATATAGAGTTTGATAATTTGAAAGAATTGTTTGAGGAATTGTTTAAAAATAAAAATAAGATAACTAAAACTGAGTCCCTGTTAAATGAAACTCGTACTGACCTCCCAAATTATATAAATTTTAAATAAAACACCCCCCTAAATTCAACCTATAATTAATTTTTTAACTTAAATATCAAATAGTTATTAACGAAAACGTTTGAGATTAACCAAGGAACAAAAATTGATTACTACTTACGTTTTTTTAACTTATAAGTTTATTAATTTTACAACGTAAACCATTACAACTATGGAAAATCAGATAAAAAAAATTGGCGTATTAACGTCTGGAGGTGATGCACCTGGGATGAATGCAGCCATACGATCTGTAGCACGAGCCTGTGCTTATCACAACATTGAATGTGTTGGAATTTATAGAGGCTACGAAGGGATGATTGAAGGCGACTTCAAATCTTTAAATGCAAGAAGTGTAAATAATATCATTAATAAAGGCGGTACTTTCTTAAAGTCAGCTAGATCTGAAGAGTTTAGAACTAAAGAAGGTCGAAAAAAAGCTCACGATCAACTTTTAAAAGAGCAAGTTGATGCGTTGGTGCTTATTGGCGGCGACGGAACATTTACAGGAGGAATGATTTTTAATGAAGAATTTAATTTCCCAATCATTGGAATCCCTGGAACAATAGATAATGATATTGTAGGAACTAATTACACTCTTGGATATGATACAGCTCTAAATACTGCGGTAGAAGCGATTGATAAAATTCGCGATACTGCCAGTTCACACAGACGCTTGTTTTTTGTTGAAGTTATGGGACGTGATGTCGGGCATATTGCTTTAAATGCAGGTGTTGGTTCTGGTGCTGAAGAAATCTTGGTGCCCGAAGAAGATTTAGGTCTTGATCGTCTTTTAGAGTCTTTAGAGAAAAGTAGGCAAACTGGGAAATCTTCTAGTATAGTGGTCGTAGCTGAAGGTGATAAAACAGGTAAAAATGTTTTTGAATTAAGAGATTATGTTGAAGAAAATTTAGAAGGTTACGACGTTCGAGTATCTGTCTTAGGACACATGCAACGAGGTGGATCACCTTCTTGTTTTGATAGAGTGTTAGCTTCAAGAATGGGAGTTAAAGCAGTGGAATCATTATTAGAAGGTAAATTTAATTACATGGTTGGAACTGTAAATAATAAATTAGAATTATATCCTATAGACAAAGCAGTCAAAGGACATTCAACAATAGACGCTGAACTTTTAAGAGTTTCAGATATCATGAGTATATAGTAACGAATTAATTAAAATAAAAACAAAATGTCAAAAGTAAAAATTGGAATTAATGGATTTGGTAGAATTGGAAGGATAGCCTTTCGTATCGCTGCTGGTAGATCTGATGTACAAGTCGTTGGAATTAATGATTTGTTAGATGTAGAACATTTAGCATATCTTCTTAAATATGACTCTGTACACGGTCAGTTTCAAGGAACTATCGAAGTAAATAACGGAAATTTAGTTGTCAACGGCAATGAAATCCGTGTATCTGCTGAACGTAATCCAGAAGATTTGAAATGGGATGCTGTAAGCGCAGATGTTGTTTTAGATTGTACAGGGATCTTTACAAATTTAGAAGGCGCTCAAAAGCATATTACTGCAGGCGCTAAAAAAGTAGCTATTTCTGCACCATCTGCTGATGCACCAATGTTTGTAATGGGAGTTAACCACAATGAAATTACAGCAGATCACACAATTGTTTCTAACGCTTCTTGTACTACAAACTGTTTAGCGCCACTTGCTAAAGTTATACATGATAACTTCGGAATCGCAGAAGGTCTTATGACAACTGTTCATGCTGCAACGGCTACACAATTTACTGTAGACGGACCATCAAGAAAAGATTATAGATTAGGACGTGCGTCTTTAAATAATATTGTTCCTGCTTCTACAGGTGCTGCAAAAGCAGTTGGAAAAGTAATTCCAGAACTAAACGGAAAACTAACAGGAATGGCGTTTAGAGTACCTACTGTAGATGTTTCTGTTGTGGATTTAACGTGTCGTTTAGAAAAAGGCGCTTCATTTGAAGACGTTAAAGCAGCAATCAAGCATGCTTCAGAAAATGAATTAAAAGGAATTTTAGGATACACAGAAGAAGGTGTTGTATCTCAAGATTTTGTATCGGAAACAAAAACAAGTACATTTGATGCCAACGCAAGTATGGGACTGAATGATAATTTTGTTAAGCTTATTTCTTGGTATGATAATGAATATGGCTACTCGGCTAAATTAGTAGACCTAGCACATTATATTAGTGTGATATAATTTAAGATAATCTAAAGAAAAGTACTGTTAATCATTAGCAGTACTTTTTTTCAATATACTAAAATATGATTTTTATAATAGATAGTGGTTCCACAAAATGTGATTGGATTGCAATTGATACAGAAACTGGAGAATCCATTTTTGAAAAGCAACGTACAAAAGGGTTAAACCCAGCTATTATTTCTGACACTGATGCGTTTAATATCATTAAAGCAAACGACATAATTTATGACAATAAATTAAATGTTACCCATGTTTACTTTTATGGTGCTGGCTGTGGTACAGAAAAACCAAGCCAAATGCTTAAAGAAGTTTTAGAATCTATTTTTTTAAATGCTGAAGTTGTTGTAGAAGAAGATACATATGCCGCTATATATGCAACGGTAGGCGTTTTACACCGTCCGGCCGTAGTTTGTATTTTGGGAACAGGATCAAACTGTACATATTATGATGGTGTGCAAGTAGATCAAAGGGTCAGCTCGCTCGGATATTCTATTATGGACGATGCGTCTGGTAACTATTTTGGAAGACAACTATTAAGAGATTATTATTTTAATGTTATGCCTCATGATTTGAAGCTAGTCTTCGAAACACGTTATGATGTTAATGAAGATGTAATTAAAAAAGCACTTTATAAAAAGCCAAATCCTAACGCATATTTAGCAACTTTTGCTGAATTTTTGATCCTCAATAAAGAATCAGACTATATACAAAACGTTATAAAAGAAGGACTTCGTGCTTTTGTGGAAACTATGATTCTACAATACAAAGAAGAAATCAAAACAGTACCAGTACATTTTGCAGGTTCTATTGCGTTTTTTACACAAGAAGAAATTAAATCAGTGGCTCAAGAATACGGATTTACAGTCGGAAATTTTGAGCGACGTCCGATAGAAGGCTTGGTGAATTACCATGCTGAAATTGCGAGAAGTTCTTAGTAAATTATTTTACTGCAATTACACTAATTTCTACATTTACAAACTTTGGTAAGTTGGCGACTTCCACTGTTTCTCTTGCTGGTGCAGTAGCCTCATCAAAATACTGTCCGTAAACACTATTAATAGCAGCAAAAGAATTCATATCAGAAATAAATATAGAAGCTTTAATTACGTTTTTAAAATTCATATCTGCAGCCTCTAAAACTGCTTTTAGGTTATTCATAACCTGGGTCGTTTCAACTTCTATAGAATCCATTACCAATTCGCCAGTATCTGGATCTAATGCAATCTGACCAGATGTATACAACATGTTACCCACTAAAACAGCTTGATTATAGGGGCCGATTGGTTGAGGTGCTTTTTCTGTTGTTATTATTTTTTTCATGTGTATATGTTTATTGTTTTTCAATTGTCATATGCTGTCTGTTATTAATCATTCTCCATTTGGTGATTAAGTTTCAGACATGCTAGTTTCTAAAGTTTATAATCTTTTATCGGGTTGTTTTCTTTTTTCATATTTAATATCTTTCAATATACTCGATCGAATTCCAATAAAGAAATTCCATGAAGTCCGATTACTAAAAGGAATCCATGAAAAATTCATTCGCCAACTTTCTAAATCACGTTCAAAACGCAATTGAGTATAGGTAAACCCTTTATTTTTGAGATCATACCCTGATGATGCTCCGACACTCCATCGCGGAGAGAGTTCTATGTCTCCAGAAAACATCAAAGAATGCGATGCAATTTCACTTTGACGCCTCGAATTATTATAATTAACGGCATAAGCAAGCCGCAAACTCCAAGGAATCTTATAATTATAAAGGTCTGTTGCTTTAGCCTCTGTAGTCTCTCTTTTGCCATTTATTTGTTGGTTACCAAAATCTTGAGATTTACCAAATAAATCATCAGCACGACCACCACTCTTAACAGATTCATCCCTAGCAGCAGTATCTTCAGAGTTATTGTTTTCAAAAGTATCACTAGACAAACTATAACTCATCGTCAAATTGGCGCTTGTTAAACGAAATAAACTACCACCATTATTTATATTAAAATCGTCAATTTTTCTATTATTATTATCTAATGCATAAGGATCTAAAGTAGCTCCAAAGTTGATGCTCATTTTATTATCAAATACTTGTGTGCCCCCCGACACTCTTACAGGGCTCCAATTTAAGGAATCACCAGCAACATTATAATTAGTAGAAAAATTTAAAGAATTCAGTAAAAATATCTTTTTTGGTTCTGTGGCAGTACTATCTTTATCTCGAACTTTGGCCTCTAAGTTGTTGTTTAGGGATAGCCCAACCGAACTCGAATACACTTTTCCTGGAGCTCCAAATAAGGACCCTTCAAAACGTGTATAATCCACTTCATCTGTTGTTGTGCCATCTGCACTTATGACTTCATAGGTTTCATAATATTGGTCAAACGCAGGATTAATATTATAACTTACCGAAGGTCGCATTACATGGCGAATGGCTTGTATTTTCTTATCCTCTCCAAAATCAAACAATCCATAAATGGTGGTTCCTATACTTGAGCTGAAATTATAAGTTCTAAAAGAATCGAACCCTTTTAGAGGCGTAGTCACTACAGATTGGGATTCTGTATCATAGGATTTATTAATCGTATTAAAGGTCCAATTTTCTCTATAATTAGCACTCGTGCTCATGCTAAAATGCTTGAAGACTTTGAAATTCGTACTTAAAGGAATGCTATGTTGAAATCCTGCTTTAGCATCCTCGAACATCTCAGCTTTAAAAAACAAGGAATCAGTGGTCTGTATACGATTTTCAGCACGTACATTATATTGTAAATTAATATTTTCAAGGACTCCTTTTTTACTCCCAACTTTTGGGGCAAAAGGAAAAATACGATCTACACTTCCTTGAAAGGTTGGAAGTGTCATATTGATGACTTGAGTATTGGTGTTTTGCGAATGTGTTGCCGTTAAACTAATATTAACCTGTGGCTCCACTTGAAATGTCTTTGAATACGAAACAGATGAAGATAAGGTATTATTTAAGAAATTAGCGGCATTAAGCTGGTTTACGGATTCTTGAAAATAGGTGCTTGACCCTAAGTTTACAGAAGCCGAAAACCGAGAATTCGGATTTGATTTAGAATCCTGACTTTGATTCCAACGTAAATTATAGATTGTACTTTTTGAGTAATCAGGAAAACCACGTTCACTATTGATAAGGTTTTCATATCGAAAACTAAGAGAGCCCCTAAATTTATAACGGACTGCATAGTTGCTTTCGACGCGTACGCCATAACTTCCGTTGGTGTAGTAATCGCCTAAAGTTGCCAAATCAAAATAATCACTTAACGCAAAATAATATCCACCATTTTGAAGGAAGTAGCCTCTCCTGCTTTCTTCTCCAAAGGTTGGAAATATTACTCCAGAAGTCCGTGTTTGAGTTAGTGGAAAAAACGCAAATGGCAAGCCAATAGGCGTAGGAACATCTGCAATGAACATATTTGTAAGTCCTGTAACTACTTTTTTGCCAGGTACAATTTTTGCTTTTCTTAATAAAAAATAATACTCTGGATTTTCTTCATCTTCTGATGTGGTGAACTTGGCACGTTTTACAAAATAAACAGAGTCATTTTCTTTTTTAGTCAAATCCGATATAATGCGCCCACCTTGTTGTTCTGTTTTTGAGTTCCAAATCAATGCTTTTTTTGTTTTTATATTAAAAGCAATAGAATCTGGTTCAACAATATCATTACCCTGTTTAAATACAGGATGTTGGGAGTAAACTCCCAAAGAATCTTTTAAACGTCCAGCATAAACAATGTCTTTTCCATAATCAATAATAATAACTCCCGCTTTTATATCCATATCTTTATATTGGATTTCAGCTTCATTATATAGATAAATTTGTTGCGTTTTTTGGTTTATAGAGGTGTAATCTTTCGCTTTGTAGGTGACTATACCTTCCAAAAATTTAGCCGAATTAGACAGGCTATCATTAGCTATAGAATCTGTTTCAACTAAATTAAGCTCTTTAGTTGGAATGGAATCATTTTTAACCGCTTTTAAATCTGAAATCGGAATTTCTTTTGAAGCTGTTTTTGGATTGGGAATGTCTTGCGCCATGCCAACAGTGTTAGTAAACACTGTAAAACTTAAAATAAAAACTAGGTGAAAGACTCTTGTTTTCAATGCTTTTCTGAGTATTTTTGTATTAAATGGCTCGATTTTTGAAAAACCAAAGTTACGGATATTTTTTTTTGATTTTTAGATTTTAAGCATCCGATTCGACGTCAAATTAATCAAGATACAAATGCAAATAAAATTAGTTTTAGTATTCATTTTATTTCTAGGGACTATTACTTCTAGTGCACAAACCAATCCTGAACCTTTTGTGGTTGTTTTAGATGCAGGCCACGGGGGTAAAGATCCTGGAAAATCCACTAAATCTGGATATAAAGAAAAGGATATTGCTTTAAAAATTGTGTTAAAGATTGGTGAAAATTTAAAAAAACATAAAAACATAAAAGTCATTTACACGCGTAAAACAGATGTTTTTATAGAATTGAGAAAACGGGCATCAATCGCCAACAAAGCAGATGCAGACTTGTTTGTGTCTGTGCATTGTAATGCACACGACTCTCAAGCTCATGGCACCGAGACTTTTGTATTGGGATTACATCGAAATGAATCTAATTTTAGAGTAGCCCAGCAAGAAAATGAAGTTATCTTTTTTGAAGACAACTATGAAACAAATTATGAAGGTTTTGACCCAAATTCCCCCGAATCAATGATTGGATTAACGCTTATGCAAGAAGACTATTTGGATCAAAGTATTTTGTTGGCACGGAATATTCAAGATAATTTCACCAATATATTAAAACGAAAAAATAGAGGCGTGAAACAAGCTGGGTTTTGGGTACTTCACAACACCTATATGCCAAGTATCCTTATCGAAACAGGATTTATAACCAACAAAAAAGAAGGGTATTATCTGAACTCTGTAGCAGGAAAAAATAATATATCTAAAAGTATATCGGATGCAATATTAGACTATAAATCAAAACTAAACACAGAAATTTCAGTTGAAAACACGGTTTCTACCAAAACAGCCCCGTCTTTTAACGAGCCTGATAGTTTAGATCAATCATTTAATACCAAAAAACCAATTGATAACTCTATTATTTTTAAAGTCCAAATATCTGCCGGCTCTAAAAAATTGTCAACCAAATCTTATAATTTTAAGGGATTAAAAGAAATTTCAAGAACAAAATCGAATACATTGTATCGTTATTTTTATGGTAATACTTCAAGTTATGATGAAATTGTTAAGTTTAAAAATAAAGCCATCACTAAAGGGTACACAACCGCCTACATTGTGGCGTATAAAAATGGTCAAAAAATAGCGATTAAAACTGCTTTAAATTCAACTGAACAATAGACCTCTTTATTTCAATATTATTGTTAAATTTGTAAGAAGAAAAAATAATTATTTTGAACCTATCTAAAGAAATTAAAACGGCTATTTTAGTCTTATCGGGAGTGTTGCTTTTCATTTTCATTTTTTATTATTTAAAGGGTGAAAATTTACTGGATAGTTCCAAAAAAATCACTGCTATTTATGACAATGTAGAAGGGTTGGCACCCTCTGCTGCCGTTACCATTAATGGCCATAAAATAGGGAAGGTTCAATCTATAAAATTTACTAATGATCGTTCAGGAAAATTGAGCGTAATTATGCTTATTGATAATGATTTTGAATTTTCAATAAATAGTAAAGCGCAGTTATATGAAGCCGGTCTTATTGGTGGTAAAGCCATCGCTATTATTCCAGCATTTGATGGTGCACCTGCTGTTAAGTCAGGAGATTTCTTAGCTACAGATGTGAAGCCAGGACTTACGGAATTGGTCAATCAACGCTTAACACCCTTGCAAGAGAAAATTGAAATTATGATGGTCAATGCGGATTCATTACTCATAAATTTGAATGATGTATTTGATGTTAAAACTAAGAAAAATATTCAACGCAGTATTTCTGAATTAAGCGGTACAATAGCTTCTTTTAAATCTACTTCAGAAGCTTTAAACGGTATGCTTGTAGATAATAAATCTGCTATTGGAGAAACGCTTACTAATTTTAATAAAATATCCTCTGACCTTACAACGCTTAGCAGTTCATTGGCAGCTTCTGATTTAGATTCTATAATGGCTAACTTAAAGTCTACAATCGTTAATTTTGATCAATTATTAAGTCGTATTGAAAAAGGAGAAGGGTCTGTTGGTAAACTCATGAAAGATGAAGCCATCTACGATAATTTAGAAGGCGCTACCAAACAATTAGAGGAGTTGTTAGAAGATATGAAACTAAACCCAAAACGTTATGTGCATTTTTCTCTATTTGGAAAAAAAGCAAAACAATATGATGCTGCGGAAAATGAAATAAAAAACAAAGATTAACCAAATGAATTTTTTGCCAAACGTAATTTTTGCAATTACACTTATTTTAGGGATTAGTTTTTTTGCTCGAAATATTAGCAAACTCAAACGCAACATAGCTCTAGGGAAAGATGTAGACGTTAGTGGCAACACCAAAATTCGTTGGAAAAATATGGCACGAATTGCTTTAGGTCAAAGTAAAATGGTGCGTCGTCCAATTGCGGGAATACTTCACGTAATTGTTTATGTAGGCTTTGTGATTATCAATATTGAAGTTCTGGAAATCATTATAGATGGTTTGTTTGGAACTCACCGGATTTTATCAGCAATTGGAAGCCTTTATGGCGTATTGATTGGCACTTTTGAAATTCTTGCAGCGCTTGTTTTTGTAGCCGTAATTATTTTTTGGTTTCGAAGAAATGTCGTTAGAATTCGTCGTTTCATGAGTTCTGAAATGAAAGGGTGGCCAAAGCAAGATGGAAATTTAATTCTCTATTTCGAAATTGTATTAATGGGACTTTTTATTATCATGAATGCTACGGATGCCGAATTTCAATCTATGAATTCTGGGAATATTATAAGTCAATTTTTAGCACCACTATTTGAAGGCTATAATGTTCATTTAATTGAGCGCGCTGCATGGTGGATGCATATCATAGGTATTTTAATTTTCTTAAATTATTTATATTATTCGAAACACCTACACATTCTTTTAGCATTTCCAAACACCTATTACGGAAGTGTCAAACCTAAAGGTCAATTTAACAATTTGGAAGCCGTCACCAACGAAGTGAAACTAATGATGGATCCCTCGATTGACCCTTTTGCGGCTTCCGATGATGAAGGTTCAACACCAGATAAATTTGGCGCTAGTGATGTGCAAGATTTAAACTGGATACAGCTTTTAAACGCCTACACATGTACCGAATGTGGACGCTGTACAAGCGAGTGTCCTGCCAATCAAACAGGTAAAAAATTATCTCCAAGAAAAATCATGATGGATACTCGTGATCGTTTGGTAGAAGTGGGCGCTAATATTGATGCCAATAAAGGCGAATTTACAGCTGATGGCAAACAACTGTTAGGAGACTACATCACTAACGAAGAGCTTTGGGCTTGTACGAGTTGTAATGCCTGTGTAGAAGCCTGTCCAATTAGTATTGATCCGTTATCAATTATTCTTGAAATGCGACGCTATTTGGTCATGGAACAAAGTGCTGCCCCAATGGAGTTAAATGCGATGATGTCTAATATTGAAAATAATGGCGCGCCTTGGCCTTATAATCAAATGGACCGATTAAACTGGAAAAACGAATAAATTATATATTAAACAATTATTATGAAAAGAGAAGAAGCCGATAAGTTATTACATGAAAAAGTAGAAGCTGGGGAATTAATAAGTCCAGTACTTCCAGGCGGGGTTAAAAATTATTTAATTGATATTGATGGAACCATCACTGACGATGTTCCTAATGAAGAACCAGAAAGAATGGCAACTTGTCTGCCTTTTTTAGATGCTTTGAAAACGTGTAATAGCTGGTATGAAGAAGGGCACATGATTTGCTTTTTCACTTCTCGAACTGAAGATCACAGAGAAGTTACTCAAAATTGGTTAAAACAACATGGATTCAATTACCATAGTCTTTTAATGGGGAAACCAAGAGGTGGAAATTACCACTGGATTGATAACCACTTAGTAAAAGCAACACGTTACAATGGTAAATTTACTGATCTAGTAGAAAAAGAAGTTACAATCGAAGTTTTCGATGATGGTCAGCATGATTAATATTTAGACTATGAGTGATGTATTAAAAGTTCCCACAATGGCCGAATTTATGGCCTTAGGCAAGCAACCTGAAGTTTTATTTTGGGTTGGTTGTGCAGGTAGTTTTGACGACCGTGCTAAAAAAATAACTAAAGCTTTTGTAAGATTACTTCATAAAGCTAAAGTTGAATTTGCGGTATTAGGTACTGAAGAAAGCTGTACTGGCGATCCTGCAAAACGATCTGGAAACGAATTTTTATTTCAAATGCAAGCTGTGACCAATATCGAGGTTTTGAATGCTTATGAAGTTAAAAAAATCGTAACTGCTTGTCCGCATTGTTTTAATACACTCAAAAATGAATACCCTTCCTTAGGAGGCGACTATCAAGTGATGCACCACACCCAATTTCTTAAGAGCTTACTAGATGAAGGCCGTTTGAGTATTGAGGGTGGGCAGTTCAAAGGTAAACGCATAACATTTCATGACCCCTGCTATTTGGGACGTGCTAATGACGTATATGAAGCCCCTCGTGATTTGATTAAAAAGCTAGATGCCGAATTAGTTGAGATGAAAAATTGCCGCAAAAAAGGATTGTGTTGTGGCGCTGGTGGTGCTCAAATGTTTAAAGACGCTGAACAAGGAAATAAAGAAATCAACATCGAACGAACAGAACAAGCCTTGGAAGTCAAACCAGATATAATTGCTGCTGGCTGTCCATTTTGTAATACAATGATGACTGATGGTGTAAAGAACAAAGCAGAAGGTCAGATAGATGTTATGGATGTAGCAGAGCTGATTGCTAACGCAAACGATTTATAATATAATATATTCTAAAAACAAATGCTCGTAAATTTTGATAGCCTTCCTGAAACTGCTCGAATCTGGATTTACCAGTGTAATCGCTCGTTTACGGATATTGAGTTAGAAGAAATAGCTCATAAGTTAACCCTTTTTTTAAAAGACTGGACTGCTCACGGCGCCGATTTACAAGCCGGATTTGAGATAAAATATAAACGTTTTATTGTTATTGCGTTGGACCAACAAATCAATGCTGCTACGGGTTGCTCTATTGATGCCTCAGTGAAGTTTATTCAGGAATTAGAAGCCATTTATAAAGTTGATCTCATGGATAAAATGAATGTCTCCTATAAACAAGGCGATTATGTTGCCTATAAATCACTGATTGATTTTAAAAAAATGGCGAAAGATAAAGCCGTTTCTAAAAATACGATCGTTTTTAATAACCTAGTAAACTCAAAGGCAGAATATCTAGAATTTTGGGAAGTACCAGCCTCCGAAAGCTGGCATAGTAGGTTTGTTTAAAAATGAACTTATTCAGAATCCCAAAATGGGAGTTCCTCAGGATTTTGAGAATACGCCAATTCTAACTTTAATAGTCTCTTTTTAATAGAGAGTCCACCGGCGTAGCCCACTAATTTATTTGTAGCACCTATTACCCTATGACAGGGTATAATCAGTGCGATTGCATTGGCGCCATTTGCACTAGCGACTGCACGTATAGCTTTTTTATTTCCAATTTGATGCGCTAACTCTAAATACGATATTGTAGTGCCATATGGAATGGTTAGTAGTGCATTCCATACACTTAATTGAAACGGACTCCCTACCATTTTAATTGCTAACGAAAATTGATTCCGATCGCCTTTCAAGTAAGCCTGGATCTCTAAACGAACTGTTCTTAAAAGTGGCGTTTCTTTTTCAAAATAAATCGCATTTAGTCCAGTTTGTAAACGCTTGTCTATTGCTTCACGCATCTTTCTGTACCGAAAATCTAATAGACACAACTGATTTTCAAAACTCCCAACGATTAACTCTCCAATTGATGTTTTGTAGTACTGAATAAAGATTATGTTTTTTTGGGCCATAATATAATTAGTTTGTAGTAAAACGAACCATTACTTCGCTTTCAATGTTACAAGTTAAAAATTCAAAAGCTATTAGGGTTTCTAACTGAGTATCGGGAGCACATCCGATAAGATTAAATGCGGAATAGCGTGCTACTAAAAGGTTTTTTTTCATATTGAAATTTATAATAGATTAAACTAATAATAAACCAAATTTGGTGTATTTGATTATTTAGACACCAAGTATTGGGCACAAATTAATATGCTATCTTAAGATCTATTGGCTTTGAAGAATCTGATTTGGGGTCTAAATTCTTTATAAATGCAATAAAAAAATTATAATAAATAGCAATTTTATTAATAGAATAGTCTTAACCGTTATAAATAAAAAATAGTTAAAAAAACACTCAAAATCTATTTAGCTGTTTACAAAAAGTGAGGTAAGAATGTTTAGATATTTTTGTTTAAACACCAACGATTTTGCTTCTACGCTCCATTATGATATTATCACGCCACACGCCATCCTGTTTCCCTACTTTTTCGCGATACCCAATTTCTCTGAACCCACATTTTTTATGTAATCTGATGCTTGCTATATTTTCACGCATTATCCCACATTGTAGCGTCCAAAGCCCTTTTGATTCGCTAATTTCTATAAGTTTTTGTAAAAGAAGTGTTCCCAAGCCTCTTCCGTAAGTAGAGACATAAACACTAACTTCGGCAATGCCTTCGTAGACACAACGGTCAGATACCTTTGATAAAGACGCCCAGCCCATTATATTTTTATCTTTTAATAGTACAATCCTGCCAAAGGGCAAATGTTTTTTATCCCATTCCTCATAAGACGGAATAGTGGTTTCAAAAGTGGCATTTCCAGTTTGAATGCCTGTTTTGTAAATTTCGGCAACAGCATCAAAATTGTGTTTATCAATTTCCGAGAATTCCATAACACTAAATTCTAACAGCAGCTGCTATTTGGAGCGCAACAAGACTCTGTATTCAAATCCGATAGTTTTACCTTTTGTTTTTCTTCAGGAATTCCGCATTGGTCTTGAGCTAAACATTTGGTTTCTTTTGATGTTAGTACGAAGTTTCTGCCATCAAAATCAAGCCCAAATTTGCCAATTGTTTGTGAGTTTTCAATCTCTCCTTGGTACTCAACTTCAATTTCTAAATCTTCAATAGTTAAGATTTTTTCAGAAAGCTCAATGATATGCAGTAGTTTCTCGGGGTGTAGTCTGTGGTCATAATCATCTGCATTCCAAAGTTGAAAGTTCACGACTTCTTCATTCCGAACCGTGCCGCCGCAATCTATAAATGCTTTTGTTATTTTCCCAACTTCAGTGACATGAAAGTGCTTAGGGACTAATTTGCCATTAGGTAATTGAAATCCAATAGTGTCTAATTGTTCTAATACTAATTTTACTTCAGATAGTGTCATAGCTTTTGGGGTTTATAAGATTGATTTTAAAACCTAGGTTAAATATACTATAAAAATTTAAGGATTTAAATTCCTACATGATAGATATTGTCAATACTATAATAATTAATAGGTGTTTAGCTACAATTATTTTTTAAGATAAACCGTTTTAAAGTGTTCACAAATAAGCAGCATATCTTTTGTTGGTTTCTCCCCTTGTTCATTCATTTCTCTGGTGTAATACTCCCAATGGACTTTGTTCCAGTAGGCTAATGACTTATCGCCCTCCCCTTCAATTTCAGCATATTCCGAAGTGATTTTATTAAAGGGAGTCTTTTCAATTTTTATTGTTTCAATGACCGCTTTCGCAGTCCCTTTCCAGTCTGTTACAATTGTGAGGTCACCAATTTTTGGTAGGGGTTGTTTGTAAGTTTCAAACCACCACATTGACGTGGATGTCGCACGCTTTACGCCGTCCACGACCAATTGTGCACAGTCATTAGCGTCTTTTGCGTTGTCACAGAAATAGTAGAATTCTGGAATAGGGGTGTTTTTATATTTAGTATTACTCAGAATAAAATTGTACCAGAGTTTTGATATTGAAGGGTGTAATTTTTTATTCATTTAACAAGAAAACTTATGGTGTTAATTGTTACGATATATTAAAATCTGTTCGTAGACTCAAGATTGAAATCTAAGCCTGTAATAAATGTAATAAAAAATAGGAGATTACAAAATATATTTTAAAGCTAAACCACCCATAATTATCAAATTAAAAAACTTGGTTTAAGAAAAATAAAACACAACTATTAAATTGCTCTTAAAAACATGTAGAATTTCTATTAAAAATAGTAATTTGGTAATGAATTTAACATCAGCCTTATTTAAACTGTTTATGCGTCATTTTTTCACACTCTTATGTTTTGTTTTTTCAGTGTCACTATGCGCTCAAAATTCTATTCCTCCTTTGGGTGCTACAGATTTAGAGCTGCAAAACACATGGGTTGATAGCACCTATAATTCTCTAAGTTTAAAAGAAAAAATTGGACAATTATATATGGTTCAAGTGTTTTCTATTCAAGATCAAAAAACCAAAGAATCAATTTTAAATCAAATTACAGCGCACCATATAGGCGGTGTTATTTACTCCAAAGGAGGTCCTGTACGTCAAGCCCAGTTAAACAATGAGTTACAAGCTGCCTCAAAAATCCCATTACTCGTTGGGATGGATGCCGAGTGGGGACTCAGTATGCGTTTGGATTCTACCTATGCTTTTCCGTGGAATATGACTTTAGGCGCCGTAAAGGATTTAAATCTTATACGTCAAACAGGCGTACAAATAGGGGAGCATTGCAAACGTATTGGCGTGCATTTTAATTTTGCGCCTGTAGTTGATATTAATACCAATCCCAAAAATCCGATCATTGGAAACCGTTCCTTTGGGGAAGAAAAAGAAGCAGTCACCAGCCGGTCTTTAGCCTTTATGGAAGGCATGCAGAGTGTTGGCGTATTGGCAAATGCCAAACATTTCCCTGGTCATGGGGATACAAGTTCCGATTCACATAAAACCCTACCAACGGTTAGTTTCTCAGAAAAACGCATTGATTCTTTAGAATTATATCCCTACAAAAAACTCTTTTCAAAAGGATTGTCTTCAGTTATGGTTGCTCATCTTAATGTGCCTAATTTAGATTCAAGACCCAATTACCCGTCGTCTTTATCCTATCCAATTGTCACCGAATTATTAAAAGATAAATTAGGATTCAAAGGTTTGATTTTCACAGATGCTCTAAGTATGAAAGGCGCATCAAATTTCAGTGATCCTGGAGAGATTGATTTACAAGCCTTTTTAGCAGGGAATGATGTGATGCTCATGTCCAATGATGTTAGTCAAGGCGTAGAGGTCTTACAAAAAGCTGTAGAGTCTGGGGTTATTTCCGAGGAGCGTTTAGCACATTCCGTAAAAAAAATATTAAAAGCTAAATACAAAGTAGGGTTACAGAATTTTGTCCCCATTGATACAACTAATTTAGTCGCCGACTTAAACCGACAAAAAGATGATGTGTTGTATGGGGAACTAATGGAAAATGCCATAACACTCGTTCAAAATCAAAAACAAACCTTACCCCTTAAAAACTTAGAACTCCACAAAGTTGCATATGTTAGTATGGGTAATGATAATGCAACACCTTTTGTAAATGCATTAAATAAATACACTAAAGTAGATACCGTTAGTGCAAACAATTTAGACGAATTAATTGGTGCTTTAAGTCATTATAATACAGTGATTGTTGGTTTGCATACCTCCAATGTAAATCCTTGGAAATCTTATAGATTTACAGATAAAGAATTAGTGTGGCTTTATGAAATCGCGCGCACCAACAACGTGATTTTAACGCTATTTGCAAAGCCTTATGCATTGAATGATTTTAAGACCGTTGAAAATTTTGAAAGCATTCTAATGGCCTATCAAAATAGCCCAATAGCGCAACAAAAAGCAGCACAAATTATATTTGGAGCCTTGCCTGCCAAAGGAAATCTCCCCGTAAGTTGTGGTCCAAACTTTAAAGCTGGTCATGGGTTACAAACACCTTCATTAAATCGATTGACTTATGGCTTACCAGAATCCGTTGGTATTGATTCAGCGCGTTTGCAAAACATTGATTCCATTGCCAATTATGCGATTTCGGAACAAATGACGCCTGGGATTCAACTGTTAGTTGCTAGAAAAGGAAAAGTGATTTACGAGAAATCATTTGGACACCATACGTATAAAAAATCATCAGAAGTTACATATAATGATCTGTATGATATGGCATCTCTCACCAAAATATTAGCCACGCTCCCTTTACTAATGGAGCTGGTAGATTCAGGGATTATTGGATTAGAATCTACTCTTGGAGCATTGTTGCCATCATATAAAAACACCAACAAAGAAGCTGTTACAATTCAAGAAATGCTTTCACATTTTGCACAACTTAAGCCATGGATTCCGTTTTATATATCAACTTTAGATTCGGTGACTCAAAAGCGAAATCCAAAATTTTACAGAAAAAAACAATCGAAGAAATTTTCAATAAAAATAAATGAACAATTATATCTGCGCACAAATTACAAGGACAGTATTCAAAAGCAGATCATTGATTCAGAATTGCTTGAAGAAAAAAAATACCGCTACAGCGATTTACCGTATTATATCTTAAAACTAATCCTAGAAAATCACTATAAATTACCTTTAGACGCATTAGTTCAGCAACGCTTTTATAAATCAATCGGAGCTAATTATTCAACGTATAGACCATTAAATACATTTAGTAAAAATCAAATTATCCCCACAGAAATAGATGATTATTTCCGCTTTACAACGGTACATGGCTATGTCCATGACATGGGTGCTGCAATGCAAGATGGTGTTGGTGGTCATGCCGGCTTATTTAGTAATGCCAACGATGTAGCAAAGCTTATGCAAATGTTTCTTCAAGAAGGGGAGTACGGGGGAAATCGTTATTTTTCGTCAGAAACGTTTAACAGATTTAATACCTGTCATTATTGCGATCAAGAGAATCGAAGAGGTATTGGTTTTGATAAACCACAACTCGAAGATGAAGGGCCCACATGTGGTTGTTTGTCGATGACCAGTTTTGGACATTCAGGATTTACAGGAACATATGCTTGGGCAGACCCCGAAGAAGAAATAGTTTATGTATTTTTGGCCAATAGAACGTATCCAAATTCTGATTCGAACCGGCTTTTAAAAGAAAATATTAGAACAGAAATACAACGTTTAATCTACGAATCAA